>Ga0067045_1027835_pt1 | contig 56522 bp, 44 predicted proteins | sample TerdegcTABiofilm_FD_59184 | JGI IMG/M metagenome (GOLD analysis project Ga0067045, IMG submission 59184) | Combined Assembly of (Gp0054472, Gp0054536) Wastewater bioreactor microbial communities from Singapore -Terephthalate degrading...
TCCTACTATATTATCTGGACACCGGGAATAGTCATTGAGATTTCTTACAGCACCGGCGCCGAACGCTACTGAAAGGTGCCTGCCTATCACCTCATCATTTGTAATATGAGACGGTATAAAATCTGCAGTCCCCTCATTGAGACCAAGGGGAATTCCGTTCAATCCGTAGGAGTCTATTCCTCCGTAGAGCTGACTTGTCTTGTCCACAAAACCGTGTGTATATTCGTGCATCATTACATCTGCATCATAGGCGATATTGACATTCTTTTTTGCAGTATTGTAAGGATTCGAACCGAGACAGAGGCCTACAATAAACGCACCGCCTATATAGGCAGCATTACACTGCATTTCTGTACCGAGTTTTGTAACATTGACCGCCGCCTCAAGTTTGAAATCCAGAGCATTTACACCTTTCGACTTATACCAGTCGTGTGCCCGGTTTATATGATAGAAGTTCATAACCTCGGCAAACGGGTCATACGGATTGCTCGATGTTGCCCCGGCTTCATTAGGAGTATAAACGAAATTACCGCCTCCGTCCGCCTTTGCCTGCCTGTTGCTTTCAGAGCAGGCATATCTCGGGTCACAGTTTGAATAAGTATCTACATAATTACCAGAGAGGGCCGAGCTTGACGTTAAATTTGTAAGAGTAACGGTTGTAAGACTGCCACTCTTTTCAGGTGAATCCATATATACCGAGCCACTTGCATTGAACATACGGTTTATTCTCTGAATGACAGAACCATCCCTTGCATCGATATAATATATATAACTTGCGACCGGCACATATGATTCTATATACACCTTATAAACAGGATAAAAACCATCCCCCTGCTCAAGAAATGCCCTATTGATCTCAAAGGACTTCTCGTTATAGAGAGAGGGTTTCAGATGATTCAGGACGATTGACTTTGCTGCATCGTAGGAATATACAAAGGAATCCGGGGGATTATCTACCTGACGTGCAGAACTTGAAATCTGAATTATATTATTGCCTTTCAGGAGTGTTACAATCTCGCCGCCGTCAACTTCTATACCATCAAACATCTGCTGATATCTGTAAACGGTAAAACCGTCAAAAAAATTGCTCCTTTTTAGCGACAACTGGGTATGATCGGATTTTAAGCCGAACAGATTATAATTGTTCTGTATGAAATTTCTGACCTCATACTCACCGGATGCAGGGATACTTATATTGTAAATCAAAGAAGGGATTCTGATGGCATCCTTAAAGACTATCCTGGCCTGAGGATTAATTGCAATGAATTTATCCATTCCGGACATCGAAAGGTCTTCAAAATAATTATATCCGAATGCGATGTCAGAGCTAAAAGCAAAAAGTGTTAAAACCAATAAACTGATAAAATGTTTTTTCATAAAGTACTTACCTCCTGAAAGACAACCAATAATATTGCAAAACGGCATTGTCTTTCAAAACAAAACAACTTTACCCCCTACTATATGATATTTCTGTCATATAAAAAGATTCTCCCTCTAATCAAATTATTTGACATTTGGATTTAGTTAATTATAAATCGGAATATTTAGAGGAGGAACTAATAATGCTGAAAAAACTAATGCCAAAAGAGATTGATTTTTTTGAATATTTCGACAAGATTGCAACTACAATAAACAAAGGACTTGAACTTTTCGAAAAGACCGTCAAAAATTATGAAAAATGCGAATTTCAGGTATGTAACTCCGAACTCAAGGAGATCGAACACGAAGCAGATACACTTGTCCATCTTACAATCGAGGCACTCAACAAGACATTCCTTACTCCGATTGACCGTGAGGATATCCAGAATCTCGTAAAGAAGATCGATGACATATTAGACCTTACACAGGCAACAATGCTGCGGTTTGATATGTATAACATTAAATCTATAACTCCCGAATTCATAAGCCTTACAGAGGTATTAAGACTTACCTTCTCTGAACTTCATAAGGCAGTCCTCGAAATGAGGGATTTTAAGAACAGGGAAAAAATCCAGAAGCACTGCATTGAAATAAACCGCCTCGAAAATGAGGGTGATTCAAGACTGAGAGCGGCCATTACCAAATTGTTCGCAGAGGAAAAAGACCCGATAAATATAATAAAATGGAAAGAGATTTACGAAAATATCGAAATGGCAATTGACCGCTGTGAGGATGTGGCAAATGTGATTGAAGGTATAGTACTCAAAAATGCATAATCATTACGAATGCCTTCATTCAGATTACATTCCGCATTCAAACCTCAGGGAGACCAGAAAGCAGCAATCGAAAAGCTTGTAAAAGGGATAGAAGCTGGCAAGGGGCATCAGGTTTTACTTGGTGTAACAGGCTCAGGCAAGACATTTACGATGGCCTGTGTCATAGAAAAGGTCGGACTGCCGGCCCTTGTACTGAGTCCGAATAAGGCGCTTGCGGCACAGCTCTTCGAGGAATTTAAGAGTTTCTTCCCTGAAAATGCGGTTGAATTCTTTGTATCATATTATGATTACTACCAGCCCGAGGCTTATGTCCCCGAAAAGGACCTGTACATTGAGAAGGAGACTGATATCAACGAAGAGATTGACAGACTGAGACACTCCGCCACACACTCGCTTCTGACCAGAAATGATGTGATAATTGTGGCTTCTGTATCCTGCATATATGGCCTCGGGTCCTCAGAAAGTTATTCGGAGATGCAGCTGTTCATTGCCAAGGGAGGAAGATACAGCAGAAAAGAAATCATCAGCAAACTGATTAAGATGCAGTACGAGAGAAATGATGTGGATTTTCACAGAGGCACGTTCAGAACCAGAGGTGATACCATTGATATATTCCCGCCCTACGAGGAATCTCTGGCCATAAGAATCATTCTCCTCGGAGAAAAGGTCGAGTCCATCAGGGAGTTCGACCCGGTAACAGGAATTACAAAAACAGAGCTGGACAAGGTTTACATATTCCCGGGCTCCCACTATGCAATTACCAGAGACCAGCTGAATCAGGCACTGGAATCGATAAGGGAAGAACTCAGAACAAGGCTTGAGGAGCTTTACAGACAGAACAAACTGCTTGAGGCACAGAGACTCGAACAGAGAGTCAGATACGACCTCGAAATGCTTATGGAGACAGGTTACTGCAATGGTATTGAAAATTATTCAAGACACTTTACAAACAGGAGACCGGGTGAACCACCCCCTACCCTTCTGGATTACTTTCCTGAAAACTTTCTGACAATTATTGATGAGAGTCATATAACGATACCGCAGCTCAACGCTATGTACAACGGTGACAGGTCGAGAAAAGAGACTCTTGTTGAATTCGGATTCAGACTACCATCCGCACTTGATAACAGGCCACTTAAATTCGAGGAATTTACAAAGGTGGTAAATCAAGTAATATATGTCTCCGCCACCCCCGGTCCCTATGAACTATCAATGGCAAAGGATAATATAGCCGAACAGATAATCAGACCTACAGGTCTTCTGGACCCCGAGATACATATAAGACCAGCACAGAATCAGGTTGAGGACCTGATTGCCGAGATTTCGAAAAGAATAGAGAGAGGAGAAAGAGTACTGGTTACTACCCTCACAAAAAGATTTGCCGAAGAGCTTACAGAATATCTTACTTCCAAAAAGTTTAAGGTAAAATATATGCACTCTGACATCGATACACTCGAACGGATTGAGATAATAAGGGGACTCAGAAAAGGTGAATTCGATATTTTGGTCGGGATAAACCTTCTCAGGGAAGGACTTGACCTGCCGGAGGTCTCACTTGTAGCCATACTAGATGCAGACAAGGAGGGATTTCTGAGGTCGGAGAGGTCTTTAATCCAGACGATAGGAAGGGCCAGCAGGAATATCAACGGGACGGCCATTTTATATGCAGACAGAATTACCGAATCCATAGATAAGGCAGTCAGGGAGACCGGCAGAAGAAGGGAAAAGCAACTTGAATTCAACCGGCAGAACAATATTACCCCTAAATCAATAATAAAGAGAGTTTCGGACATAAAGTTCAGAATATACAACAATGACTATTTCGAATATGACGATGTGTCAGAAAAGGACTTGAAAAACATAGAAAAAAAGATTGCCACATTAAGAAAAGAGATGTTAAAATGCGCCTCTAATCTGGAATTTGAAAAGGCAGCAGAGATAAGAGATGAAATCAGAAAGTACGAAAAATTATTACTCAAGATAAACTGAAATGAATCAGATAGTTTTCGGAAATTATGTTCTCACAAGAAGAATCGGTACCGGAGGTATGGCAGAGGTCTTTCTTGCACAGAAGATGAACTCCGCCAGCACCAATAAACCTCTCGCACTGAAAAAACTTCAGGACAAACACAAAAACGACCCCGAGGTTGTGAGATTATTCCTCAACGAAGGCAGACTGATGTCGTGTATAATGCATCCGAATGTAATTGAAGTCTACGATGTCGGTGAAATAGAAAATACCCCTTATCTGGTAATGGAATATATCCACGGAAAAGATCTCTATTCTGTTATAAGGAATGTCTTCTCGATGGGCATATCGATGCCGCTGGATATCATCCTCTACATCATTTCGGAAATCCTCGAAGGACTGAATGTTATACACTCGGCCAGAGACAACAAAGGTAACGAACTGAAGATAATTCACGGAGACATAAATCCGTCCAACATATTCATAAGCTTCGAGGGAGAGATAAAGATAGGCGATTTCGGTATTGCCAAATCAAAATTCGACAAGAGCAAGCAGAAAGGGAATGTACTGAAAGGAAAGATATCCTATCTTGCGCCCGAACAGATAATGCTCGAAAATTTCAACCATCAGATAGACATTTACGATGCAGGACTAATTCTCTATGAGATGCTGACATTGAGAAAGGCATTTGACGAAACCAACGATGAGAGGCTTTTATCAGAAATACTCAATAAAGAGATAGACGAAATAACCTACAACTCCCGTCAGGTTGACCCCGTGCTGAGAGATATAGTATTAAAGGCCACCAGTAAGAATCCGAAAAAACGATATAAATCTGCACAGGAATTCCAGACAGACATACAAAACTATATCTCATCGAAAAATATCAGACTAAACTATGTAATGCTGAAGAATTTTATGCATACACTCTACGAAGAGCAACTCGAGACAGAATCTCTGACAAATCTTCAGGAACAGAGCAATTATTCGGGCAGTATCACTGCAGTTCCCGTTTCTAAAATTATCGTTCAGCTGATGAAGGAGAAAAAGACCGGCAGACTGTATGTGGAAAACTCAGGTACATACAAGAACATTTTTTTCAAGGATGGTAAAATATACTATGTGGCATCCAACTACCAGCCCGAATTCATCGGTGAATATATTCTAAGAAAAGGTGTTCTTTCAAAAGAGGTAATCAGTGAATCCTTAAAGACCTGTAAGGAGGAAAACCTCAGACTCATAGATTATCTAGTCCTCAAAGGCTTTCTGAAGCCTCACGAGATGTACAACCTCCTGGTCGAACAGATTAAGGAGAAGATATATCACCTCCTCAGCTGGGACAGAGGCATTTTCGTATATTTCGACAAGGAGATTACAAAGCAGGAGGCATTGCCGCTTAATCTCGGAGATTTTGAATTTATCTACAGATGTATCTACAACTACACCCCTTCATACATAATAGAAAATTACATCTCAAATTTTATCTTCCAGCCCATATCAATAAATTATGATGCAAATCAGTATATCGAAAAGATACGGTTCAATGCCTACGAGATGAGACTGCTCAAGATTCTTACCCAGAAGAGAAATCTGAATGAGGCAATAAATGAGGCTGTACTATCCTATAATTACAGGAAAGACGAGGTCCTCAAGGTATATTTTATGCTGGAAATAATAGGTTATCTTAGATATTCATAACAAATCCGGAGAATAAAATGTCAACATCATCATTTTCGGTAAACAGAGAAACCTGTTCGAAGTGCGGTGCCTGTATAGAGGTCTGCCCTGCCTCTGTCATTGCAAAAGATGAGTCCGGTATTCCGTTTTTCAGAGAAGATTATACAGAAATATGCATAGGTTGCGGACAGTGTATGGCGGTCTGCAGGACAAAATCAGTTTTTGCGGACCAAAAGAACTATGAAGAACATTTCTTCGGGCTGTCAGACTCAGCTGACCTCTTTTCAATATTCGAACACCGACGTTCTGTAAGGCGATTCAGACCCAAACCGGTTGAAAAGGAACTTCTTAAGAAAATATTATATGCAATATCACTTGCCCCGCACGGGGATAAAGAACACCATATAGAAGTGACGGTCATAAACGGCCGTGAAAAGATTCTGGGTATTCTGCCTTCCATATCAGAATTCTATGACAAACTCGGTAAGATGCTCAGAAATCCGATAGGCGGATTCATAATAAGAAGAAAAGTCGGAAAGGATATGATAAAAACATTGTATAACCATCTCCTGCCGAGAATAGAAAAGGGGATATACAGAAATATTACAGAAGAATATGACGGGATTACGAGAGGTGCACATACACTTATGGTCTTTCATGCACCTGAAGATGCCCCCGAACATAAAGAAGATGCTTTTATCTTTGTAACTTACGCCGCCCTTGCCGCACAATCACTCGGACTCGGAGCCACCATAGTAGGTCTTATTCCACCGGCCATAAACAGAGATAAAAACATAAAGAAGCTATTCAATATACCCGATAACCACGAAGCAGTAACTTCGGTTATTCTCGGATACCCGAAATATAAATACCACAGAGGTATAAAAAGAGAGATTAAGGCCGTACACTGGATTGATTAATCCGGCCGATAATATCAACATGTACAAGGCTACAAACTCCAGAGGAATTGCAATAAAGATAATTAATGAGGTAATTTATAAAAACCATTCGAGAGATACCGTTATTGACCGCTACTTCGGTCAAGAAGATTTATCCTTGCAGGATAAAGACCTGATTTTCAATATTGTGCTCAACACCCTCAGATACAGGGAACTCTACGACGAGATAATAGTAACGGAGACGAATAAACCACTATATAAGTTTGAAAAGACGATACTTACGGCTTTAGAGACGGCACTTGCCCAGATGCTTACAATGGAGAGAATACCGGTATACGCGGCTGTTTCCGAGACTATAGACGCATACAGACAGATAACAGGCAACCACAAGGGAGCCGGTTTTCTAAACTACCTCCTGAGAAGACTCACTGAAAAGCAAAACCTTAAACAGAAGTTCGAGAGACTCAAAGATGACAACCTTTTTATGAAGAAGTTTATCTCTGAGCTGAAAGATGAAATACCATACAATGACCTGCTTAAACTCTACAAAAGTTCATTCATAAAACCTAAAATTACCCTGAGAGTAAGAAAAGACATCGCCTCTGTAAGAAGAATACTTAAGAGAAACAGCATCGAATTTATTGATTCTGAAGTCGTGCCGGATGCCATCCTGCTGAATAATTCCGTTTCGCAGAAAACACTGCATCAGATACTCCCGTCCGATTCGTTTATTATACAATCAGAACTGAGCCAGATTGCCGGCAGGATTCTCGGTGTCAGCGGCAACCAGTCCGTACTGGACGTCTGCTCCGGTAATCAGGTCAAGGCATTGCAGATATATGATTTGACAAATGAACAAGCCGATATAACTTCTATAGATATCAAAGAGATACAAAACCCGAAATTCAGATTTATCAGAGCAGATGCCGCAAAGGTCAGTCTTGATATGGAATTTGACAGGATACTGATTGATGCCCCCTGCTCCGGTCTCGGGACATTACCGCAAAACCCGGAAATCAAGTTCAGAATCAGGAATCCGGCAGTCAAAAGGTTTGCCTCCGTACAATTCAGAATACTTAAAAACATTTCCAAATATCTGAAAAGCGACGGAAGACTGCTCTATTCCGTATGCACACTCACCGGTTCTGAGACGACAAAAGTCATTAAGAAATTTGTTGAAGAAAATCCACAATTTGAGATAATCAGTCCGGATATGGAGAACTCTGTTTTGAAAAATTTTACGGACAACGACGGATTTTTAAGGATATCAGATTATAACTTTAATAGTTTTTTTTTACGCCCTTCTGCAAAGGAAGTGAAATATGCTTAAAAAAAATAAGATCTATGTCGCCCCTTCGATTCTCTCCGCCGACTTTTCAAAACTTGGCGAAGAGATAAGAGATGTAGAGAGTTGCGGTGCGGATATAATTCACATCGATGTTATGGATGGCCACTTTGTACCGAATATTACCATAGGTCCGTCGGTGATAAAATCACTCAGGAAGACCACCAGACTCCCGTTTGACGTACACCTCATGATAGAAGAACCTGACAGATACATCGATGATTTTGCACTATCCGGCTCCGATATAATAACAGTTCACGAGGAGACCACGAGGCATCTTCACAGGACACTTCAGAAAATCAGGGAGGCATCATCAAAATTTCCGATGGAAAAGACCGGCAGGGTATTTAAGGATATTCTCTGCGGTGTCTCTGTCAATCCTCACAGACCTCTGTGTGCCATTGAAGAAATCGTTAAGGAGACAGACCTACTTCTCATTATGACCGTGAATCCGGGATTCGGCGGGCAGAAATTCATAGAAGAGACGATGGATAAAATCAAAAAAGCAAATAATATGCTCAAAAATCTCAAAACCGTTATCGAAGTTGACGGAGGTGTAAACAGAGAAAATGCAGGCAGACTCATCCAAAACGGAGTAAATATACTTGTTGCGGGCAATTATATATTTTCTGCAAAAAACCGGAAATCAGCAATCAAATCTCTGAGAGGATAAATTATGACCAGCAGATTCTTTCTGGGAATTGACGGGGGCGGGACCAAGACAATTACAGCCATCTCCGACGAGAAAGGCAGAATCCGTGCATTTGTAAGAACAGGACCATCGAATTTTCAGTCATATGGTATCAAGAAGGCATACATTGAACTCAGAAACGGGATTCAGTTTGCCCTCAGAAAGGCAAAAATAAAAAGTAGTCAGATTCTCTATGCGGGTTTCGGCATCTCAGGTGCCGACAGGGACAAGGACTTCGATATCATACTTTCAATCCTAAGCGACATCTTACCGGACACCCCGAAGATTCTTGTAAATGATACTACTATCGCACTCAGAGCCGGCACCAGTGACGGCATAGGTCTTGCCCTTATTTCGGGGACGGGGACAAACTGCATAGGCTTTAATAAAGAAGGAAAGATGGTCAGAATCGGCGGACTTGGTCCGCTGACAGGCGATTACGGGGCCGGCTCCGATATTGCTATGGCAGCCTATCATGCAGCCTTCAGATATAACGACGGCAGAGGGAAATATACAGTTCTGTACGACATAATTAAGAGACATTTCGGGGTAGAAGACATAGAAGACCTGATTGAACTTACCTATTATGATTCACTCGATTATCACAGACTGAATACCATTACGCCTCTTGTGTTCGATGCTGCCCGAAAGGGTGATAAGATAGCAAGAGAGATACTTATAAATTGCGCAGAGGCTCTCTCTTTCGCGGCAATAACCGGATTAAAGAGACTCTTTAAGACCAACGAAAGAATCACTGTAGCTCTGGGAGGTTCAGTATTCATCAGGCAGCCAAAGAGTATAATGGTAGAAAATATCAGGAAAAAGATTATCACAAAATTTCCGAACACAAGATTTGTTACACTTGATACAGAGCCGGTTATAGGTGCGTTGCTGTTTGCCTATGACAGATATTACGGAGATTTCAGGGCAAACAGATTAAAAGGCAGATTAAAAAAGGGTATCAGAAAGGCAGACAGTATTTAACCGAGACACATTTTCTTCAACACATCAGCCCTTAGAATCCATACAAGTTCGGCACTCTTTATCCTGCTCCCGCCCTTTTCCAGCCTGACAACAGCCACTCCTGACTTGTCGAGGCTGACAACAGGAACAGGTCTGTTCACAACGAGTTTTCCTATAAGGTTTCCCAGTGAAGGATTATGCCCGACCATAATAATAACGCTTTTATTCGGCTGTTTTAAAAGAAGTGAGAGCATCTGATTGTAATCTGTTTCGTCCGCAGACAAAAACTCAGCCTTTTTGATGTCTTTCTTATATATTCCGGAAAGGACCTCGGCAGTCTGCATCGCACGCTTATACGGACTTGAATATATTACATCTACTTTTTCAATAATATGTTTTTTCAGAATCTTCCCGATTCTGTTTATGTCCTTGAGCCCCTTCGCAGTCAGAGGTCTCTCACTGTCAGGATTACCCGACTTTGCAAATTTTTTCTTATCCATTGCAGTAGCGTGCCTAACAAAAATAATTATCATATCATAACCCTTCCGAATAAAGGTTAATTATCTATACGACTTTCCAGTATAGTACCCTTATACGAACTCTCAGCCAGTGAAACAAACTGAAACTGAGACCTTATTATTTTTTCGCCCTGAGCAGGTTTTACCCTTAAGTAGCTGCCGTCCGGCTGTAATATCCTTGCCTTTACGTTATCAGCAAGTGCCGTAGAGAGGATGACATCCTTAACGTATCTTTTCAGGAGCTGGTCGTAGACAGGAAAGGCTATTTCATACCTGTTGTAGAAATTTCTCGGCATCCAGTCAGCACTCGAAAGATAGACCTTCTCCTCCCCGTTTGCATAAAAATAGAAGATTCTGGAATGTTCGAGAAACCTGTCAATAATACTCGTAACACTGATATTCTCGCTTATACCTTTGATATTGGGCTTCAGGCAGCAGATTCCTCTTACAATAAGATAGATTTTCACCCCGCTCATCGATGCGTTATAGAGCGCACTTATGATATCCGGGTCAACAAGTGAATTCATCTTGGCTATAATCAGACCATTGCCGTATTTAATATGATTTTTGATTTCATTCCTTATCAGCCGTAATATACCGGTCCTCAGATTTGCAGGTGCAACCAGCAAGTGCCTTAAATACGGCACCTTCTTACTTTCTGCAAGCCTGCTGAAATATGTATGGACTTCTTCCCCTATCTCCTGATTGGATGTAAGTAATCCGAGGTCGGTATAGAGTCTCGTTGTAGTAGGATGATAATTGCCGGTTCCGAGGTGGGTATAATAATATTTCCTGCTATTGATATTCTTAACAACCTGTGTCACCTTGCTATGTACTTTCTTGTCTCTCAAAGGGGGGATTACCTTCACCTTTGCGCTCTTAAGTTCTTTTATCCATTTTAGATTGGTCTTTTCGTCAAACCTTGCCTTGATTTCCACATATACCGACACATTCTTTCCTGAACTTGCTGCCTGTTTCAGATATTCAAGGAGTTCCGACTTTTCACCCGCCCTGTATATCACGTGATATATATCCGTTACTTCCGGGTCTATACTCGCCTCCTTGATAAAATTGACAACGATATCAAAAGAGTCATACGGATGATGCAAAAGCACATCATGCTTTTTTATAATATCTATTATCTTGCCGGGTTTTTTGAAAGGGACAGGTACTGCCGGTGTAATCTTCGGATATTTCAGATGTTCAAACCCTTCATAATTCAGAATACTATTCAGTGATTTGAGATTAAGCGGTATACTGAACCTGTAAATGGAAACCGGGTCTATCCTTAGAATTGTTGAGATAAAAATTGCGCCTTCTGGGTATAATGGAGAATCCACTTCAAGACGGACAACCCTCGGAAGACGGCCGCTGTTTCTGCTTTTTTCGATAAAACCTTCCATAGAATCATCATCGAATTCATAAGGGAGGTCGTGTTCCCTGATAATCTTGAAGGGAAACGTCTCAATTATTTCTTTGCCCGGGAAATACTGTTTTATATGTGCAAGAAGCCACCTTTCAAGCAATACAAAAGATAATCTGTAATCATTATCCTCTACCTTAATCAGCCTCTTATCTGTGGTATCAAAGCCTATAACTGCATACTCATCAACAAATCTGACATAAATATAGATTGTCTCACTTTTGAGTTCGGGCATAGGTTCATTGAGTTTTCTGATTACTATATTTAGATTCGGAAGCTGTTTTCTGACCTGTTCATCAATTTCATCATTTAAACTGCTGTATTCATAATGGAGCATAAGTCCTTCGGTTCTCAATTTATTCATAACAATATTGAAAAGCTCCGCCTGCCTGTTCTTCTGTCTTACAACTTCCTCTCTTACCTGAAAAATCACACGACTGAGCGGATACCCGTCAGATAATCTCTTTGTGGGATACTTTCTGAACAATTTTGACAATTCTGCAAATCTGACCTTAAAAAATTCATCGAGGTTGGAACTGACAATAGTCAGGAATCTCAGTCTTTCGAGAAGGGGAACAGATTCATCGGCCGCTTCGTCAAGAACCCTGTTGTTAAATGACAACCAGCTTAAATCCCTGTTAAACAGCAATTTAATCTGGTCACTGCTCATATACACCTCACCACCCGCACATTAAGATACAAAATCATTGTTAATATATAATTAAATATCAGTTAAAACCGCTTTAATGCACAGCCTTTTTAACAAAATAGCTCATAATTCTGTGATATTTATCATTGCATTCATAATCCGGTCTGACCATTTTATTGATAACCCCTTCGAAATCCAGTAGCTGCGAGATACTCTTGAGTTTTAGGATCAGGTCGTTCTTCCGGGATTTAATCTCGTTTTCGTATTCATATAAACTCGACATCGGATGAAAGGAATTGCTCTTTATATGAAATGCACTAAGAAAATCCAAAGAAGGTTCAAGATATATGTCGTCGTCGATGTTATATTCATACTTGATTTTCTTATAAAAACATATAACAGGCCCGGTCTTAATATTCCGTATGACCCTTGACCCCAGATGGTCATACATCGCCTTCCTCATATCCTCCTCGACGGCATTATTGAGAATCCACATAAAACTCTTTTCGTTAAACTGAATAATATCCCTATGACCTTCCTCTTTCACAAGATGTGATATTTTCCTCGAAGAGAATTCAGACCTGAACAATACATTATTCAATACAAAACCGCCCCCCTTATACTGAAGATAGACATTCTTCCCGTTCCCCTTATATCTTAGTCTGAGGCTTGCACCTGAGTGAAATATCCTGAAATCCCCGGTATCAAGAAACTGATCAATAAAAACATTGGTCTTTATCTGTTTTACCTTGCTGTTTTTCTGAAAATATTTGGTTATTTTGAGATATTCATCTTCCTTTATTCTTCTCTTAAGTTCTATCTCTACTTTCTTCGGGTCGCTTACACGCAGTTTATCAAGTATGTAGGATTTGGTAATATTCAGCATAAAATCATTAAAACCCTTGATATTCATTTGACCCGATTCTTCCAACCTGCAGCGTGTTGTATTACTAAATTATAAAGCAACAAATCTGAAAAAAATTTATCCAATATATTCAGAAGACATACTTAATCGTGGGATATATCATAGCCGCTTTTGCATTAATATTAAGTATATAACTGAATGCAAATTCGACGCCAAGCTGCAGCCCTTTTCTGTATGAATCATAACCTATACCGGTTGCAAGTCCGAAATCGGGCAGAAATGAACCTTTATTATTTGGTACCGGAGATGCTATTGCTCCGCCTCCAAATACCTTGACAGGCACAAAAAGTTCGGGTCCAACACCGATTTTATACTGATAGGCAACATTCATAAAAGTAAGTGTAAAATTATCATAATTAAGACGGTCTTTTTCAATATCTCCCGTCTTCTTCTCCACGGCATTATTCGAGACCATCGACGCCGAAAGGGAGAGACCTGCCATACTCGACTTGCTGAATGAATAACCCAGAATAAAATTGAAGAATGGCTCTGAATTTGAATTGCTCTTATTACCGCCTATTGTAAATAATATCCCGGGATTGATTTCACTTGACAGCCCCTTGTAAGGCTCGGCCGCATAAAGAAATGAAGAAAATACAAAGGTAAACAGAAGAAAAATAACTGTCTTTCTGAACATAACTTTACCTCTTTCAAAAAGTGTTTATTGCCCGGCGCTCTTGAATATAAACGGATACCTGACCACAACAATACCGCCGCCCTTCGGAGCAGGGAACATCCATCTCTTGATATTTCTGACAATGCAGTCTTCAACTGCGGCGTTATTCATCTCGGTCTGTTCGATCTCTGCATCAGAGACAGAACCATTGCCGGATATAGTAAACTTGACCGCAATCTTACCATAGAGATTCGGGTTCTTGCTGAGTTCCTTTTCATAACAGTATTTTATCTGCGCCCAGTATCTCTTGATTACCCTTGCCACAACATCCTTATCGAGACCGCCGACCATCACGAGTTTACCTGTAGAAACCGCCTCTTCGGATTTTCCTCCGGCCCCGAGATTGAAATCTCCGTGCCCTCTCCTGCTCTTACCGCCACCGATTCCGATGCCGCCAAGCGCTGCAACACCGCCGCCGCCTCCGCCGCCTCTCGAACCAAGTCCGCCGAGACCGCCGGAATCTCCCATCATTGTACCGTGGAGACCGCCAAGGGCATTATTAATACCCGCACCAAGACCGGCACCGAAGATCGAATTCATAGCCGGATTACCTCCTGCCCCTCTCAGAATTCCAAGGACTCCGGACTTCAATGCGACCTTTCTGTTTTCCACTCTTCTGTTCGGGTCAGCAATATTCGGACCTTTGACAGGAGGACGTTTTTCATCTATTACCTTTCCGATCTTCTTCTCAGTTATCGCCTTCATCTCGAGTTCCTTCTTTTCAACCTTCTTCGGAGCCTCTTTCAGAACCACTTTTGCAAAGCGGTTGAGACTCTTCTGAAGGTCATCCGGAGGAGATGTAAGCGTATCCTTGAAAAAGACAACCATTATAAAGAGTGCAATTGCAACAAAAAGAACAGACGAGATAAGCCACTGGGCAAATCTGTAATCCATACTCCTGAGGAAATTCTCCTTGGGAGCACTCTTCGGATGAATATACCTGACTATGATATCTATCGGACCATTCTTCAATACTATAACTTCATTGAGCTTGAGAGAAACACTCTTCTTTGCATCGGATGAACTCTTCTTGCCATCAACAAAATGAATCAGTTCCCAGCCTTCCGGAATATTTACGGTATGCGATGAACCATCCTGTGTTACAAGCTGAAACTTATCGGCCTTAAGATATTCTTCAGGGATGACGAAATCGTTCTGCTCAGTTGAACCTATCGTAATCTCCGTCCTTTTGCCGATAATGGCCAGTTCACCAATCATTCCTCCGAGCCATCTCACAATGACATCAGGAACCTTATTGGACTCATCGGCCTTGTCTTCCTCAAGTTTCTTGGGTGATACATACATATTAAGTGAATCGGCCGGAATCCTTCTTTTCTTTTTCGTCACCTTCTTAACAACATTCTTCACAGGCGGTTTGGGCTTGTCGCTTTTTATGTTCTCCTTGGGTTGCTCTGATGCTTTCTCATCATAGAGAGGCTGAATCTCAAAATCTCCGACTTTGACGACATCACCTTTTGCCAGTGTCTTCTCCTTGACCTTCTCCCCGTTTACGAAGATACCGGTCTTCGAACCCATATCCATTATATTGAAATTGCCTTCCTTGTTTACCCTTACCATACAATGAAGGGCGCTGACACTCTCAGATTCAAGCTGGATATTCGCTGCTGTGGAGGAACCGATAATTATGCTATCCTTCTCCAGTTCGAAAATATCCTCTTTACCGTCAGGAAATTTCACTAAAAATCTGTATTTCATTTTAACCTCACTTTAATGAAGGTTTATAACTTATCCACAGACTTGAAAAGTTCCGGCTCAAAATTTTCCCTGACTTTAATAAGTCTGCCGAACTGAGCCTCTTTTCTGGATGATATATATGACCCGTCAGGTTTTTTCAGTTCACCCTGAATAGTAACATCAGAGAAATCGATGATTGTTTTCTGTTTATAGACAACCTTATCACCGGAACCAGCCTCCTGACCAGAAGATACTGCCGAAAAAGCCAATAACAGAGTTAAAAATGCACACAAAAAGAGGATTCTCTTCATAATTACCTCCCTACACAAATAATTATATCAAAAACGGATAAAAAATTCCACAAATTCATTATTATTTACTCTCTGTCTTTTCTGAACCTTCTGTTTTAGCGGGTTCGGTCGGTTTTTCTTTTGGTTCAGAGGTTGTATTTTCTCCTCCTGAATCCGGCTTCTTTTCTTCTTCCTGCTTCTTTTTGGCCTCCTCTTCAGCATTCTTTTTGGCTTCCTCTTCGGCCTTCTTTTTTGCCTCCTCCTCAGCCTTCATTTTGGCCTCTTCTTCTGCCTTCTTCTTCGCCTCCTCCTCAGCCTTCATTTTGGCCTCTTCCTCCGCCTTCTTCTTCGCCTCTTCTTCTGCCTTCTTTTTTGCCTCCTCCTCAGCCTTCAGCCTGGCCTCTTCCTCTGCCTTCTGCTTTGCCTCCTCGGCGGCCTTCTTTTTGGCCTCTTCCTCAGCTTTCTTCCTAGCTGCCTCTTCTTCTTTGATCCTATCTTCGACTTCCTTCAGTTTTGCCTTTGCCTCTTTGCTTTCCGGATTGATTTTCAGACATTCAGTAAGATTATTCTTAGCTTCCTGAAGTTTGCCTTCGGACATATCAGTATTTGCCTTATCGAATAATTCCTTGAACTTGGCTTCCATCTGTTTCTTCTTCTCTTCCTCTGCCTTACGTTTTGCCTCCTCCTCCTTCATCTTCTTTTCCTGTTCCTCCAGCATCTTCTTCTGTATCTCTGCCTGCTTCTTCTGTTCCTCGAGTTTTGCAATCATAGCAACTGCCTTCTGCTTAAGTTCATTATCCTTGGTGGCAGATGAGGCAAACTTCTTATAAAGGTCGATAGCTTCATCAACCTTCTTGAGGTAAGTATGATTTACGAAGGCCTGATAATAGAGAACCTCATATTTTTTAGGGTTAAGCTTCAAAACCTCATCAAGTTTGTTCATAGCCTCCTGAGGCTTCTGTAGACCAATCAATGTCAGAGCAAGCTGAAAATGTGCGTTTTCATTCTGCGGCTCAAGAGTGGCTATAACCTTAAAATGTGAAAATGCAGCATTATAATCCTTGAAGTGCAATGCTATTGTACCCAGATTCTGATGCGCCTCTACATTATTCGGGTCAAGTTCAAGTGCAATTCTGAAGTAACCCATTGCCGACACATAATCATCCATTTTCAGTGCAATCATTCCGAGATTGTTTCTTATCGAAGCATCTTTCGGGTCAAGTTTACCTGCATTCCCGAGAGTCAGCTTCGCAAGCTTGAAATTACCCTGATCATAATAAATAAGAGACAGGTTCTTATAAGCCTCGACATTGTCGGGGTCCCGTGCGAGAAGCTCTCTGATAACAGCCTCTGCCTTCTGATATTCCTTGTTGAGTCTGTGAAAGACGGCTATATTATTCAGAATTTTACTGTTGTTCGGAAATTTCTTCAGCATATCAGTCAGAAACTTTACACCTTCGTTGTATTTTCCGGTGTTCTTGTAAACCAGCGCCTTGGCAAGAACCGGTTCAACACTTGCGGGGTCGGCATTAATTGCCTTATCACAATACGAAAGTGCCTCCGGAATATTTTCCATCTTCATCTGAATCGATGCAAGATTCAGATATGCCTTGAAATTTTTCGGGTCTTTTCTGACCACATCTGAAAATGCCTTAATCGCCTCGGAGTAATTACCCTGATTATAAAGCTGTACTCCCCTTGCAAAGTCATCTTCCGGTAAAGATTCAGCAACTTTAACCTGTTTATCAGTCGGAGCTTCAACTTTCTTGGGCGGACAACCAAAGGCAAATACAAGCAACCCGATTAAAATGAAATAAAAAAATCTCTTTTCCATCACTATATTACCTCTCATAATTTATTCCTCAGGTGTTTTTTCATTTTCCTGCGGTTCGGAAGATTCATCTCCTGAACCCGATTCCTTGCCGGTCTCCTCCTCACCCTCTTTCTTCTCCTCCTTCTTTTCTTCCTTCTTCGGTTCTTCCTTCTTTGTCTCCGGCGGTTTCGGAGGTTCCGGAGCCTTTGCGATCAGCGAAGGATAGAAGAGCTGTCCGTAAAAATACTCCTTGGCAACATATCTTGTCTCCGGCAAATCCGGATACGAACCCGGTTTGTATCCGTCGAGTCTCTCCTGTGCAATCTTTGAATATTCATTGTAAATCGTAAGTTCGTATGACTTTGCGAGGCTCTTCTCATAGGCCTCGATAGCCTTTTCTTCTACCGGGAATGCCATATTCTGAAGCTCGGCGACATAGATTTCTCTCTGTTCATCATTGAGGTTTTTCGGAATCGGGGCCTCGAGCAGGGTCTTTGTGAAATCCTGATAGATCATACCAATCCGGCAGAGTGCTGCAATACCGATGTCGCCCTGTCCCATCTGAAGAATCGCCGTGTATTCCTTTACCAGCTTATCCAGTTTCTCGGTCTTCTCCTTGAGTTGCTTTCTCATTGTGCTCTCAGGGAGCTGTAATTTGAGAGCCATATAGTTTTTGAAAGCGGAGTCTGTGAGTAAAAATCTGGAGTTTGCAATATAGTAAAATGTCTTTTCGCTGGCATCGCCTTTTTTGAGTTTCTCTGCCATCTTCAGAAGTGTCTGGAGTTCCTTCTCGTATGCAGGTATCTGCCCCAGTTTCTTGTATATCATTGCCATTTCGTACTGGGCCTCGATGACATCGGAGATTGAGACGTCCTTCGGTTTTGCAACAATCCCCTTGTATATGGCTTTTGCCTTTTCATAGTCCTTCATTTCGTTGTAGATTGCGGCAATCTTCATCTGAACCTGTATAATATCCTTGTTTGTCGGGAATGCCTTTATATAGGTCTGATAATTTGCGATAGCGCCCTTCAGGTCTCCTGTTGCTTCCCTGAAAAGTGCCGCATTGTAAATAGCGTCACCGGCCTCTTTATTCTTCTTTTTCAGCTTATCAAAGTAAATTTCATAGTATTTGCTGGCATTGCTGAAATCGGCAATCTTTTCGTAGTAATACCCGAGTTTGTAGAAAGTAGGCTCATAGAACTCCGATTTCTGGAATTTATCAATGAGCAGTGATGCTGCCTCAATTGCCTTATCAATATATTTTGCCTCGGCAAATAGAATATGGGCGTTGTTAAGTGCCTTGTCGGTATGTTTTGCCTGAGGATATTTATTGACATAATCCCTGAATGCAACTGCGGCATCAAGGGTCTTACCCTTCTTCTGCATATCTATTATGATATTGAATGCCGAACCTTCAACAACCTCCTGAAGGTGGGCCTGATACAGTTTGTTCTTCTCTGCCGGGTCCTTCTGTGAGGCAAGCGGCTTTATGTTGATGAATTTGTTTGCCCAGAAAAAGAGGCTCGCCCAGTCTTCCTTGATCTCATAGGAGTTGAGAATCATATCGGATGCACCGAGTGCAAACTTGTTGTCCGGGAATTTTTCGATAAACTCACCGAACCTCTTTGAGGCCTCATCAAAGTGGTTGTATTTATAATATATGGTGGCTGCCTTGAATTTGACCGCAAAGAATTCCTTATGATTGGGAGCAAGCTGTGTAAACTCATCACAGGCCTTTGCAAGCTCAAGTTCTATCTTGGGAATTTCCTTCTTCTCGTAGGTCTTTCCTTTTTCAAGTTTGATGAACTTTTCCACTCTCTTTACTGCACCCTTGCTCTTCTTCTCGTCCACCTTACCTTCCTTCAGGGTCTCAGCCTTCTGTCCTTTCTCCATTATCTCAACCATCTTTTCATAAGCCAGAACCCTGTTGTAGGCCGATGTAACCGAATACTTGCCTTTCGGGTCCTGCTTTACGACAAGCGCATAGTTTATTGCCGCATTCTCGTACTCCTGCAACGCCCACAGAATCTCTGCGTAGAAGAACCTCATCGAATAGGAGTGTTCTGCCTTGGGGAAGTTGTCAAGATACTCCTTGTAAATATCCCTTGCCAGAGCATAGGTCTTTACGTCCTTTGTCTTCTGGGCTTCCCTGTGGTACTCCTGAACGATATCCCTTAAGGCCTCTTCGGTCAGCTCGTATGCCTTCTCAAGTGCAAACTTGTTCTCTGCATTCTGGTTTGCCCATGGGGAGTTTGGCTTATAAAGGTCGACCAGTCTTCTGATCTCCTTCTTGACCATCTCTGTGTTGTTGAGCTTTTTGTAGTTCTGGACTATATTGCTCTGAAACTCCGGACACTCCGGTGCATTGGGGTATTCGTTGATTACGAGTCTGTAAGTCTTGATTGCCTGGTCGTATTTACCCTGATCGTCATAAACCTTTGCAAGCAGTTTCAAAAGGTCCTTGAGTTTCTGTCTTCCCGCCACCTTCTCCCAGTAATCCTTTGCCTCATCAACCGCGTCAACCTGAGAGAAGAAGAGCGCGAGGTCGTTCATTGCCTCTCTCTCGAGTCTGATCTTGCTCTTGTCTCCTTCCTTCTGTGCATAACCGATAACCTGTTTCAGCTTCTCGATACCTTTTTCATATTCGCCGAGGTTGTAATCACACCATGCAAGCTTGTAGAGTGAAACCACCGTAATTTTCGGGTCGTTGAATGTAAGCGCTTTCTCATAAGCCTGAACGGCCTTGAATACCTCATTGTTGTTGAAGAAGTGTTCGCCGAGTGAAAGATATGCATCGGGGGCATACTTACTCTTCGGATACTTTTTGATAAGTTCCCAATAGTATTTGACGCCTTCGTTCTTCTTCCCCATCTCGTAGAGGTTGTAGCCAAGGACGAAAAGCACCTCATCCTTTCTCGGATAATCCGGATATTCCTTTATGATTTTCTCATAAATATCGAGTGCCTGTTTTCTGTAGAGTTCAGACTGTCTTGTATTGATTTTTATCTTCTCGCAGGCCTTCAGGTCCTTTGTCTTCTTATTGCACTCATCCAGTTTCTTTTCATACTCATACATTTCCTGAAAATACACATATTTGGATTTTTCCCAGTAGAGTTCGGCCAGCTGAAACATAACATCGGCTTTCTTCGGGCCCTTCTCAAAGCGGGTGATAATGTCCTTCAGCATTTTTATTGCCTCATCCCGTTTCTTGTCGGCAAGTTCATCTCTCGAGACTTCCTTCTCCTCGGGTTTTGGCATATCTATCTTGGCCGGGCCTGTCGGAGTCGTCTTCTTCTTCTCCTCTTTCTCCTGGGAGGCCTTCCCTTTTTTATCTTTCTTCTCTGTCTTGGTCTCCTGTGCATAAAGGTCGGAAAACGCTAAAACGGAGGCAATAAAGCAAAATGAAATAATAAGACTGACAATAAAAAATACTCTCTTCATCTTTACACTCACTTCTTACATTCGTTTCTTAGTGTATAAAAATAATACCCCAATTCATCTTTCCAGTACTCCTCATCAAAATCCCAGAAATCAACCTTATCGGAATCAATCTGAGGCCTTTTGAGCTTTGATTTCTTGGCCGGAGCTGCCGCCGCACCCTGCTTTGCTTCCTGCTGTTCTCCGGTTGACTGGAGCTGTTTCCTCTGGGCATTGACTGTTTCGAAATCGATCAGCTGAGCCTGATTGAGAAAGTCAATAAGGGAATCGTGAAGGTCGATAAGTCTTATCTGAATCCACTTTCCTACAATCTTTACTAGCAGTTCCCTCTGCTGACGGATATTGCCTTTAATAAAATTACCGATACGGGAATCCTTGAATGAACCTATCTTGCCTGCCATATCATTCTCTTTGTCGAGTTCCAGAATGAAATATATAAACTTCTGTAATCTCGGGTTTTTAAGGAGGTATTTCCTCAGCTCCTGCGGGATATCGGTCTTTTCCGAAATCGAGGCGCTTATCATCATATCGAAATAATACTCAGGGGATTTGGATGAATCGGAAATGACCGGCTTGAGTTTGTCCGGCATATCCTTGTACCTTTTATAAAATTCCTCGAGTGTATCCTTTGCCTCATCATAAAGACAGTTTTCGAAATAGACCGTTGCCCTGAGAATATATGTCTCGGGGAAGAACTGTTCCCTGTATCCCGGAGCAAGCAGCGTATGGGTTGCCCCGATTGCCTTTCCGTAATCCTTCAGCTGATAATATGTCCAGCCGCCTTCGAATACCGCATCCAGCCATTCGGTATCGAATCTCTCGATCATTTCATAGTATTTTGCCGATTCCTGATACATTCCGAGTTCATAGTAATTACGAGCCAGACCCATAATTGCCAGATTCCTGACCTGAAGGATATCTTTGTCCACAACAAGTTTTGTATCCTTTACAAGTTTCCCTTCCTTAAATGGAATTGCATTAAATATTTCGGAAAATATTTCGTTGGCCTCTTCGATCTTCTGTGACCTGACTCTCAGAATTGCCTTGATATAAAGGCCCTTGTAGAAGTATCTGCTGTCCTTTCCGATGACGTCAAAAAACTTCTCTGCCTCGGCAACCCTTCCCTTCCTGAAAGAGAGTTCCCCGATGAGATAATTGATATGGTTGAGCGTCTCGGGAGGGAGCTTCTGGAATTCGGGGGAATAATATCTCAGCAGAAGTTCCGGAATGACGAGGTCATCCTTGAGCTTCTGTGCCGCATCTGCCAGACCTTCAATCGCCTTCAGGTAAAAGGGATGATTTGCACCGGTCTTAAGAATACTCGCAAAGAAATATACCGACGGTCCGTAAAGGCCTATCTTGGCAAGTGATGAACCTACAAAATATTCGGCAGCGAGCTGGTTTGCCTGATTTGTATCATTTTCGTAAACATCAAAGAATTTGTAGGCTGCCGATATATAGTTGCCGGAGTTATACTCATCAATAATTTTTTTGACAGAGGCAGAGAGCTTAAGTTCCTCCTCCTTCTTCTGCGCATACAGAACGGAAGAAAGAAGCAGGAACAGGATAACAAATAATGATATTTTTCTCATCACATACCTCCGCAATTAAAAGAGGAATGAGAGATATGCCATTGTAAGTACGAGTCTGTGCTGCGCTGAATTCGATATGGCATCAGACGGCCTGCCCTTTGCAATCTCTGCATCGAGCCATTCCTTGTCAGCGTCAACTGTATAACCGAAATATCTGCCCTCGACCTTGAAATCCAGATATTTGTTTTTCTTTTCTCCGAATCTGAAAAGGTGAGTCTGAACTCCTCCGGCAATTGTATAAACGGGTTTTGTACCGTAGCTCTTTTCGGTATCATTCGAATAGTTCGTAACCACGATGTTGCCGACACCGCCGCCGCCGCCTATATATATGTGATAGTTAAATGCAATCTCGGAAAAGAGGCTGAACTTTCCGTAAATAGGATAAATCAGTATCTCACCGCCCGTAATCCATTTGGTCCTTGTCCTTTCCGGCTCGTCGGCACTGAGACTCTGTTTTCTGAGCTCCTTTGATAGGCTGGTCTCCGAACTCTTTGTATAAAGGAAGAAACCACCCAGCGAGAGAAAATCGAACGGATGGAATATAATCTCTCCGCCCGCAGGTATCGACTGCGAATATCTGTCGGCGATGGAGATTCCTCCGCCAAGACTGAGTTCGAGTTTCATATTGAGCGGATATGCCTTGTTCTGCAGTGCCCTTATACTCTCATTTTCACCTGCAAATGCGGTTGCGGACAAAATAACTATCAGCAGCAGGGAAAGGATGGCGGGATACAATTTGTTCATATCTTCCTCCTAAAGGAATTGTTATGAAATTGGTAAATAACATATTTATAAAATTCAAGTCAATAAAAATCCGATGAAATACTCAAATAGTTCAAGTATCATTACCGGATAAAATCAGTGCTTGTGCTTATGTTTGACAGCCTTCTTAACTGACTTTCTGATTTCAATAAGTTCACCTGCCGGACCCGGAACCGCGCCCTCCACATAGATGAGGTTGTTCTTGGGGTCGATCTTATAGATCCTGAGATGCTGGATTGTTACCTGTTCGTTACCGTAATGGCCGGCCATCTTCTTGCCTTTCATAACTCTTCCGGGCCATTCTCTGTTACCTATCGAACCGGGGTGCCTTCTGTAGAAGTGTGTACCTCTTGTCATCGGAAAACCCGCGAAGTTCCACCTCTTCATAACACCGGCAAAACCCCTGCCCTTCGTTGTACCCGTAACATCCACAAAATCGCCTTTGCCGAAAACGGTCTCTACCTTTATCTCCTGACCTATCTGGTATGTTTCGAGAGCCGACTTGTCGATTCTGAATTCCCTGAGGTATTTCTGAGGAGCTACATTCTGCTTCCTGAAATATCCCTCGGCCGGTTTAATAAGATTCTTCTGCTTCTCGGTCTCATAACCAAGCTGAAGAGCGGCATAACCGTCTTTCTCAAGTGTTCTCTTGTTTACCACCGTACAGGGTCCGGCTACTATAACCGTAACGTTGTGGGCATTCCCGTACTCATCAAAAAGAGTGGTCATTCCTGCTTTTTTTCCTAAAATACCTGATAACATCGCTTCCTCCTTGAGTTACTTTTTATTAAAATTCTTGATAATATCAGTTCCTGCAAATATTGCCTGACTCTGTAATTCCTCTTCTATTCTGATAAGCTGGTTGTATTTTGCAAGACGCTCCGAACGTGAAAGTGAACCTGTCTTTATCATTCCACAACCCATAGCAACCGTAAAGTCCGAAATAAACGGGTCTTCGGTCTCTCCGGACCTGTGAGATACCACCGTAGTGTAACCAACCCTTCTTGCAAGATTGATTGTGTCTATAGTCTCACTGACAGACCCGATCTGATTGAGTTTGATCAGAATCGAATTTGTTACGCCTCTTCTGATACCTTCCCTGAGTCTTTCGATATTGGTCACAAAGAGGTCATCTCCGATAAGCTGAATCGAAGAGCCAAGTTTATCGGTCATTATCTTCCAGCCTTCCCAGTCATCCTCTGCCATTCCGTCTTCGATTGAGACAAGCGGGAATTCATTTACAAGTTTCGAATAGAATTCGACCATCTCTGCCGGAGTCATATCTTTGCCTTCCGTCTTCATCTCATAGACCTTCTTCTCGCTGTTATAGAATTCGCTTGCAGCGGGGTCCAGAGCCAGAAAGACATCCTTGCCGGGTTTAAGACCTGCCTTTTCTATAGCCGAAACAATAAGAGATAGTGTCTCCCTTGTATTTGCAACCTTCGGGGAGAAACCTCCCTCGTCACCGACGGCAATACCAAGTCCCTTTGATTTGAGAATCGATTTCAGCGAATGGAAGACCTCAGAGCCGTATCTTACTGCCTCGGCAAAACTTTTTGCACCTGCCGGAACAATCAGGAACTCCTGAAATTCAAGCGGATTATCCCCGTGTTTTCCGCCGTTGAGAATATTCATAAAAGGAGTCGGAAGCAGAAAACTGTTTACGCCACCAAGATACCTGTAAAGCGGTATTCCAAGTGCATATGCAGCGGCCCTTGCGGCGGCCATAGATACAGAGAGTATCGCATTCGCACCCATTTTCCCCTTGTTGGGAGTACCGTCATACTCAATCATAAGTCTGTCGAGCTCTCTCTGCTCGGTAGCAGGTATCTTCTTTGGAATTATTACCGCACTTGCCATTACACTTACATTTTCCACAGCCTTTCTGACACCTTTACCCATATATCTTGATTTGTCGTCATCCCTCAGTTCGAGTGCCTCGTGCACACCCGTCGATGCACCTGACGGAACCGCGGCACGTCCGATAACCCCGCACTCCAGCACGACATCAGTTTCAATAGTAGGAAATCCCCTCGAGTCCAGAATCTCCCTTGACCTTATCTCAACAATCCTGAGTTCTCTTTCGCCTGTAAACATAATAAATACCTCCGTTCTTACTTAAGTTTGAGTGAATGAACAGGAGCCAATTCAAAACCAGCAACCTGCCATTTGTCTGATGACTTTTTCAGGTGTACCAGATATTTGACATCTCCCGTCACACTCGAAGATGGATACCATTCCCTTCTTGAAAGTATAATATCTGCCTGATCATTTCCTTTCGGCAACACATCCAGAATATTGAAACTTTCTACGCTCATACCGGTCCTTCTGTCCTTGACGGATACAGTACTCAGGAATTTTTCATCGGTCTTCCCGCTTGAAAAGAAGGAATCAATCCCCTCATAGTCCTCTATCAGCATCTTATCCAGAAGGGGTTTTATACTCTCCGCTATCTTCTTTTTGAGTTCTTCCTTGCCAAAATACTCTTTTGCGTATTTGCCGAGTTTCGATTCTGGGAATTTCTCCGAAAAATTCTTCATAATCTCAAGTTCTTCCTTCTCGATATTCGAAAAATCTCTGGTCTTTACTCTCACAATCTCGTAGACACGCTCCGAGGATTTTTCGGCAAACTGAGAGGTCCCGAAATTCGTAAGAATATCGATGTAATTTTTCAGGGCACACTTGCTGTCGCTGAATTTCTCACATCTCTGTGCCTCGTTGAACCTGCTCTCTGCCGGATCGCAGGAAAAAAGTAATAGCGACAATAACAAAATACAAACGACTCTCATCATCTTTACACCCTCCTGAAAAATATGAGCCTCCTTACCTACCCTCCCCGAAAACACGGAGTCAACTCCTAACACATAAAGTAATAATTGGCAATAAAAAGATTACAGACAGAGGACAATTTGATAGTTCAGGATTTTACGAGCACGATATCACCGGCAGCGGCGAATCTGTCCCCCACTACTATCAGGATACCGTAAACAGATGGATTTTTTATAGCAGATTCGGCAACCCTTCCGATATCATCAGGATTCTTAACCATATTCCCGAATGCTGTAGCCGCCGCGTCAGAAAATGCTGCACTCCTCGATATAACAACACATGCATCGGTAATACCGAAACTTTTTGACGGTCCGACAGTAGCAGACGAGGTACAGATACCAAGAGGCTGGTCGAGTCTTGAGATTTCGATTGCTATCTTCTCCGAAAGCGGTGATTCACCGGCAAAGACAAGGACATTCCGTTTTTTTTGTGTATAGAGAAATATATCTCCTCCGTTTTCGACAATAACCTCCTTGCGTAAACCCCCGAGTCTTTTGAGAATATATCTGCCTGTAAGCTCTGCAATTGCACCTGCAACCGAAGCCATAGGGCCTACCCCTGCCATTGCTGAAGACTCAGCCATCAGAACGGCTACCGGCGGCATATTTTTTTTTACGGGAACCGGCACAAGACTTTCCAGAAACTCCGAATCCTGACTGATATAATCCTCGAGGTCTCTGCGGATTTTCTTGAGATAATCTCTTACATCGTATGAGAAATCCTCGGGTGCAAGTATCAGGAGGTCTGATTCCTTTATCCTGACTTCGAACTTCAGCAGGTCCTGAGGGTCCGAAACCTGCCTGTAATATCTTTCGACATACTCCATCAGAACGAAATATTTATTACCTTCATAGGACAGGCGTGAATGCACATTTCGCAGAGGACACATTTTTCCTGATCAAAGACGAGTTCAAAGCTTTTTCTGTCAATGGAGAGTGCCCCAGAACGGCAAACTGAGGTACAGGCACCGCAGTCTATACAGTTCTCCTCATCCCTGACAATCTCCTTGCTGATGGGTTCAATCCTGACCCCGAGTGATTTCAGGAAATTAATACCTTTATTGAGTCTCTTTTCATCTGAGGCAGAAAACTCAACCACGAGTTTTCCGGTCTCATTGGGAAGTACCTTTGCAAAAAGTATATTGACGGCCACATCATATTCCTTAATCAGTCTGTACATTACGGGCTGACCGACAAGTTTCTGGGAAAAAGTAAGCATCACACGCTTTCTGAAAATCTGCCTTCTTTCTGCCTTTTTAGCGGTTTTTTTCATATTCCACCTCTAAATCCTCAAGGTCTCTGATTTCAAGCGGTTTCACATTCTGATTTTTCGGAAGGGGCTGTACATAATTGCTCAGAAAGAATTCTCCCTTAAGTATCCACTTTTTCAGTTCCGTGGCGATTTCACGTGCCATTTTGTAACTTGATATAGGAGCCGTCTTTACCTCCCTCCCCTGAATTACGACAGAACCCGAGCGCAACTGTTTATAATTAACAATTCCAAGAGCTGGTCTCTTCCTCCGTCCTACAGAATAATCCAGCACCGGTACCTGTATATCCTCGTCTCTTACAAGCACATTTCTGAAAATCTTTTCGTTTATTACCGGAATCGGAACCCCGAGCCCTACATACATCGAGACGCCGTATCTCTCAAAAACGGCCGCCCTCATATACCGCCTGTTCATCTTCTTTATATCCCCTATCACCGCAAGCGTGCCTGCCCCTCCAATGGGAATTCCCTTCTCATTTCTTGCAACTGACGGTGAATGCTGTGTCCCCTCCCATGCAACATATCCCTGAGCTCCTCCGAGAAATATCCTTGTACCAATCCCGATTGTTTCATAAAACGGGTCATTCAGGAGCGGGCTGAGCTGACCGGCAGAGCAATAGGTTGCATTCGCCATTTTCGGATAGAGAATACCCATATATGTATAAATCGTCCTGTCTGATGTATTTATTGCAACCGTATAATTCTGATATGCATTTCTGGGATTAAAGATATACGCCTGATTCAGCATCTGACGATTGATATACGTCTCGATCTCCCTGAGGGGATAGCAATCGGTGCCATACGAGGTTGCCCTCAGTCTGACGGGTTTGTCAGCAATTAAGTCCTCGATTACGTGTGCACCTCCGTACTCAAATCCTCTCGATTCAGAGAGTTCGGTCGCCCCGATATAGGCATCAACTGCGGCAATACCTGTATACGCAGGTACATCATTGAGCCAGACCTTCTGCATCTTTATAGGCGGGTCAGAATGTCCGAAATTCAGGAATGCCCCTGTCGAGCACATAGGTCCGAAGGTCCCGGTGGTTACGACATCCACCTTTCTGAAGGTATTCTCATACCCGTCAGATTCTGCCATAGATAAAATCTCTTCGGCAGTTGCCACAACGACATTCCCGCATCTTATTTTTTCATTAATCTCCTCTATTGACCTTTCAAAAGCCATAACAACTCCCTATAAGTTATTTAATTGTATAAAACAATTGCTACTTTAAGTCAAATCAAAAGATACTGAGTCTCACAAGAGAAGACTTGACATAAATTTCAACCCGAAATAAAATAGTTTTATGCAGAAAAATGAAAAAATTATATTTCTGTTGGTCGTTTCTATTGTTATCCTGTGGATTCTTTCTATCCTTACCGGAATACCATCAGGGACATATACTGTTTACCGCGAATTAGCCGTCGGTCTAATACTCATTATATACTTTATTTACTTTAACTATACCTTTGTGAGAAAATGGCAGAAGAGAATCGAGGAATCGGATTCAGTTGAAACCGCACTGGCAAAACACAACTACTTCCCTATCTGCACTTCCGAGGAAGGAGTTATAATATACTGCAATGATAAATTCCTTAAACTGCTGGGATACAGCGAAATGGTATTTGTCGCCGGCAGACATCTGCGCGAGATATTTAATAAGGATACATATGCAGAGATAGAGAACTTTATGAAAAGCAGTGAAAATATGGCAGTAAAATATATAAGCGGGTACATATACAACAGATTCAGGTCTTATATCGCCGTAAATACCATCGTCCAGAAGTTCGTTATTAACGGTAAGAAATATGAGCATTTCGAGATCGTAAGCGAAGAATTTCTGAATCTTATTACCGATTATCTGCCGAAAAATCTCACAAATGTGCTCAACAGCATCGAAGATGCAATCGTTTTTATGGACACAAAGCAGAATATCAAATGGATAAACGTTTCAGGTCAGCATCTTCTCAATTCCGACCCGAAAGAAAGTCTGACAGGGAAGAAATGTTACGAGGCTTTCTGGGGTAAAAATGAGAATTGTGATAACTGTATAGCCAGTACGGAGGTTAAGAACGCGCAGAAATATGAGACCAATACACAGCTTCCCAACGGCAGATATATATTCATAAGATGCGAACCTGTCAGGGATGAGAAGGGGGAACTTACCGGAATTATCATAATTGTCAGAGATATTACAGAGGAGAAGGAATCAGAGAAGAAAAGGCTGGAAACAGAGAACAGGCTTGCAATCATTGCAGAACAACTGCCAACACTTATATGGACAACCGATGAAAATCTGAGACTTACCTATGTAAACGGGACTATACTGAATCTCTTGAAGATATCTACTGAAAATATGCTTGGAAGAACTTTCTACGAACTCTTCGATACAAATGACCCCGAACACCCTGTGATCAAGCACGCACTTCTTGCCCTGACCGGAGAGACAGGTTCGTATCAGATCAGGATTATGGGAAGAAATTATATTGTGTACTACAAGCCTTTTATCAATACCGAAGGCAGGATTACAGGGTGTGCAGGTGTCTCACAGGATATTACCGAACTGATTCAGGTCCAGAAGGAACTGGAAGAGAGAAATCAGATTCTTGCACTCATTGGCGGAATCAACAGAATTATCTCAAATTCGAAATCCGAGGACCAGCTGACAGATGAGATTATTTCCCTGATGAGCAGGAACAACAACATAAAAAATGTCGTATATTTTTCAAAAGACAACAAAAGAGACTCAATTGTAATTAATAAATCAGCAAAGAAAGACCGATTAACGGAGTATCTTTCGGAAATAAAGCTGAGTGAATCAGATACATCCTCAAATCCCGTCGTCCTCTGTTATCTCGATATGGAGATAAAGAAAATCAATGATGCAGAGAAGGACCTGAATGACTCGCCTCTAGGATCCGTCTTTGCTGAATGCGGTTACAAATCAGCGATATTCATTCCTGTAATTGTTGATACAAGGGTCTATTCTATTCTGGCACTTGTGTCAGATAATAAATCCTCCTTTAAGAACTCCGATTATTATATCAATATCGCCGGAGATATCAGTGTCGCAATATCAAACTTCATCCTGCAGGAAAGACAAAAGGAAAATGAGGAGATTATCAGAAAGAACCAGATGATGATTGTAAAGGCTCAGAAATATGAATATGCCTCGAGATTCGCCTCGAGTCTTGCCCACGACTTCAACAATATTCTTTTCAGTATAAAAAGTTATCTCGAGATAATCCGCGCAGGCATAAATACAGACAACAGGACAGAAAATTATCTGAATCAGATAAATCTGGCAATCCAGAAAGGCGGAGAACTCACTTCATATCTTATGAAATATTCTACCTACGAATCCATGGTAAAGGAGACAACCTCTGTCTCTGTTTTATATAAATCCTTTCAGGAGAGGCTCTCGGAGCTGTGCAGAACAAAATCGGTGAGTTTCTTCAGTGAAAACCGTTGCCCTGATCTTTCTGTTCTGTGTGATAAGGAGAAACTTACAGAGGCAATAGAACTCTGCGCAAGATATCTGATTAACAGAACCAGAATTGACTCACCTCTGTCTCTGACAATTGACACAATCTTTATTCAGCCTCAGATAACCGCATCAGGTGAGGAGAATCAGGAGAACATGATCAAGATCGAACTTATGTCGGGGACAGTCCTGTCTGATGAGATTCTCTCCGATGATATATTCGAAATAAAACTGCTCGGACAGAAAGACGAACAACCCGAATTCAACCTACCCGTAGTTAGCAATATAATAAGACTTCACGGCGGTTATATCTATTCGGACAGGAGCAGAGAGAAAAGCGGTTTCATAATCATATTGCCGCTGATATATGACAAATCAGACAGCAGCATCAGGAAGTTCATAATACCCGAAAACGACAGGAATATTATGATTGTCGAGGATGACCCTTACGTAAAAGAACCGCTTGAGATTATCCTCAAGGACCTGAAATGCAACATTCTTACCGCACCCGACGGTGCGGAGGCACTCAAACTTGCCGCAAGTATCAATTTCAATATTCACCTGCTGATAACCGACGTCGAGATGCCCGTAATCGACGGAATCACCCTTGCAGAGGAAATCCATAAGAAAAACAGCAAAATCAAAATTATCTATATGTCGGGCTATATCAAGGATTTTGCCTCGAAAGAGAAGAGACTAGTTCCGGATTCCTTCTTCCTTCAGAAGCCTTTCCCTCTTGATGTCCTGAAAAAAATCGTTACCGATGCACTGAAATCAGAATAGTTCAGCCTGCTGTATCGAGCATTCTTTTCAGAGCCTCGCGTGAGTGCTTTTTGACATTTTCGGGCAAAAGAACCCTGTTTTTGTCAGGAATACTTTCAAGGGTTGTCTTCAGCTTTGCAAGTGTAATCTTGAACATATTAGGGCACATCGAACGGGCGAGTTCAAAAACTCTCCGGTCATTATAAGAGGCTGCGAGCCTTCTCACCAGATTCAGTTCCGTTCCTACTATTACTGTTGAGCCCGGAGAAGAATCCGCAATATATTTTACAATGAATTCAGTCGAGCCGCTCGCATCTGACAGTTCGACTACTTCCGGTCTGCATTCGGGATGAACCACTATTCGGCATCCTTTGTGTTTTTCTCTGGCGGCGAGAATATGCTCCCTGCTGAAAAATGTATGTACATGACAATATCCCTTCCATACCAGATACTCTCTTTTTACCAGTTCATCGGGAGTATTCCCTCCAAGCGGAAGTGAGAAATCCCAGTAAGCCAGCTTCGACATATCTTTACCGAGTTTTCTGTAAGTATTGAAACCGAGATATTCATCAGGGATAAAAATTACCTTCTTCTTCTGTGAAAAGACGAATGATACAATCTTATCTGCATTGGAAGAGGTACATATAATCCCTCCCCGCTCACCTGACAGAGACTTGACCTCGGCAGAACTGTTCATATATACAACCGGTATATATGAATTCTTCCCCCACACCTCATCGAGTTCTTCAAAAGCCCGCTGTACATCTTCTCCCTCGGCCATATCAGCCATCGGACAGCCTGAGAAGGGTTCGGGGTGGAAGACCATCTGAAAATCCCTTCTCAGTATCTCTGCACTCTCGGCCATAAATCTCACACCGCAGAAAACTATATATCTTGCATCCAGCTGATGGGCCTTCTTGCAGAGGGCATAGGAATCTCCGACGTAATCTCCTAATTCTACTATCTCCGGACGCTGATAATGATGTGTAAGGATTACAAGCTCTTTGCCGAATTTTCTCTTCAGACTCTTTATCTGACCAATAGTTTCCTGTAGTTCTGATTCCATATCTTATTTCTGAAACGACGTTGCCACAATGGAGACTTCAACATGAGGCTCATTCGGGTCATTCGATTCTATAACAATCTTCCCTCTGTTCTGCCCGAATACCGTGGGTTTATACCTGATTGTCAGTGAGGTCGATTCATTATTGCCGAGAGTGTACGGGGTGGCCTTTGCCGCCTCCATCTCTATCATTCCCCCGCCGTTATCTGTAAGTTCGACTTTTGTAACCGTAAGCGGTGCGTCTCCGACATTCCTGATGATAAAGCCGTTGTAATCGAAGCAGCAGCAGTCCATCGTACACCCTGACGAACAGTTGGGGTCACTCGCATCGTAAGGTGATTTGCATCCGAGCTGCATAGTGACAGCACCCGTAACGTCGATTTTCGGGAACGGGGTACGGCTTTTGATATTTACATAAGCTATGTAATGATTATCAGCATCCCTGTCGATGAGCTGAGGGTCATTGCAGTGAATCTGGAGTTTGCTGGATATCGCCCCTTCCTTATCCTTGGGGGCAAAGGTGACGGTATATTTCGTGGAACTCTGGGGCAAAACGGTCTTCTCAACCGACGGCTCGGTAACCGTCAGATACTTACTCGACAGTTCCGCAAAATCAAGACCGTATATTATCAGGTCCTTATTGCCGTTGTTGTAGACGATAAAATCCTTCGAGAGTGACTGATTGACCTCCACACCTCCGAAATCTATCTCCGACGGCTCAACCTTGATGAGCGGGGCAACTCCCTCCCCCCTGACAGGTATATCGATCTTCGGTAGGTCCTTCGAACTGCTCTCAAACGTCAGAGTACCTTTATCCTCACCTATATCCGTCGGGACATAAATGAGCGAGAATGTAACCATCTGGTCAGGATTGAGTTCTAAGGGTGTCTTGGGGACAGAATGCAGATATATATCCGTCGAATTGCCATTTGGGGTATATTTTGCCGAATTTACTGTAAGTTTATCGGTACCCGTATTTTTTACTGTAATCTCCTTTGTTGCCTTTGAATATACATCAACCTTGCCGAAATCGATGATATCAATAGGACTGACCTCAATCGATGCCTTGATTCCCTTCCCGGTAATCTTAACCTCCCTGTCAGGAGTATCCTTCAGATTTGAGGATATCACAAGTATTCCCTCGTCCGGAGGAGGAGCGGGTTTTACCGGCCTGAAATATATCTTAAAGGAGACAGAGGCGTTCGACCCTATGCTGATCTTACCGTTATTAAAACCTGTTATCTTGTCGATCGGGTCAACTTTGAAAATCCCGGTCTGCTCCTTAAATGCGATCGAGGAAACAAGTATCTCTGTCTCGCCCTGATTCTTCAGCTCCACATCGGCAGAAAGTTCCTTTGTAATCGTAACCTCCCCAAAGTCATATGAGTCTGTTATTTCCTTGCCGCCGATAATTACTACGAGCTTCGACGAAAGTTCACCTATACTCGAATCATCACACTGACAGGCAAGCGACGTAAGTACCAGAAGTACCGGTATTATCCTCTTCATAAACCTTCACCTCTTTTAATCTGTTCGTTTATATAATCGGAAATAGCCTTTCTCTGTGCATCGGTCAGGTCGATAAACCTGATACCCATCCCGAGTCCGTCTGCATCACTGGGCAGATTCACTATCTCTCCCTTTACACAAATCGGTTCTGTCTGATTCGGGAGTGTAAACTTCAGATTAACTACTGTCCCTTTGGGATGCGGAACGGTTCTCTCGAAGAAGAGACCTCCCTCGCTTATATTTGCCGTCCGCTGGTAATAGAGCTCACCGTTTCTGGATTCCTCTACCCAGATATCGATAGGAACCCTCGTTGATGCCCTCTTCTCTTCGGTACTCATATACTACCTCCCGGGATATGAATAATGCGGGCGATACAGGGCTCGAACCTGCAACCTTCGGCTCCGGAGGCCAACGCTCTATCCAATTGAGCTAATCGCCCGGAAATCATCAGTGAACCCTCAGTCGCCACTGAACAACCTCGGACTTATTCGACAATGACGAATCGTCCAGTGCAAATACCTGAATTGTGATAATCTGATTTGACATAAGCGTATCAGGGATACTGAACGAAAATGTTACTTCGTCACTCTTCTTGTTTATTATCATTTTCTTCTGGTCATTGTAGGGACTTATTACATTGGCATCGATTTCTGCGACGAGACTGTTTTTGTCCTCTGCCCTCACCACGAGTTCGACCACAGAACCCGCATCAACTAAACTGTTATATGCCGGAGAGACCACACTTGCCAGAGGTTTTACATTATCCACGACCATTATTCTGGTAGAACCGGATTTACCCTGATTCTCCGATGTATCAGTAGCAGAAGCAGTTATATAAAGATTCCCTTCCGGAACATCGTCGGGCAGTTTATACGAAAAGATCTTCGAGACAGACTTCTGCGGGACTGGCAGTGTGAACGTCTCATCCACTGTGATTCCCTCGATTCCTTCAATGTGATACGAAACCGATTTTATAGACACATTCGAGGACTGCGCAAATACTGTAGTACCGATGTTTGACGAAGGATAGAAGATATCATCTTCCGAAGGAGAGAGAATCTGAACCTGAGGTTTCTGATTTATGATATTTACCCTTACCGGACCTGCACTTCCGGTGCTCTCTGCCGAAGAATTATCCTTTGCATCGACATAAATCAGTATCTGGTCACCGGCCTTGAGATTTGCCGGAATATTTACATCGAAGCTAAACGTCGCCGTTGCCTGTGCCGGATTGAGCTGTATTTTTCTGGTCTCTGAATATGAACCGGTGATTCTGAGGGCTACTTCCTTTATCTGATACCTTTTGGAAATGGCTGTACCGGAAACGACTACCTTATCTCCCGCCGCTACCGAGACATTATCCTGCGGAGAGATTATAACTACCTGCGGGACATCCCTTCCGGATGCGACAAGTTTAAGTTCTGCGGCATTATCCCTCGAGCCGTGCTTCGGGTCGTTTGTATCTTCTGCCCACACATATACTGAAAATTCCTCCTGATCTCTCAGCGAATCCGGAACTCTGAAAACTATATCCTCTTCCACGACCCTCTTCTTGTTTACCACATTTACTGTATAAACCTGTTCATCAAAGGAGGTATAATAGTAAATTTTATCGACGAGCGAACAGTCATCCTCTCCCCTGACCCTGATAGTGATATTCTCACCTATTGAGACTGAAGATTTCTGCTCCGGACTGATAAATGATATATCCGGTGCATTTTCGTCAAACGGGTGACCGTTTATCTTCAGAAGAAGTCTCTTTTCGGCAAAATTCTTCTGAGATGAATCATCATATACCCTGAGTACAAGCTGAACAACACCGCAATTCATCAGAGGGGCTACAAAATTATACCTTTTATTCACATATTTGCCCGAAACAGACTCATCAATTTTAGTCGTAAGCAGATTATTGGCATCATACAGTTCTATACGGCTGATTCCCGTATTGAGGTCCTGTGTCTCCACAATGACAGAGAAAGGAGAATCAGAAACGATACTGTCAGATGGCGTCTGGTCCTTCTCGAATTTAACAATCTGCGGAGAATTCATATCGATTACCTTAACAACTACTATATTGGAGGTTACAAACATACCCTCATTTGTCTCGGCAACGACCTTGCACAACAGGGTCTCCTCGGATGAGTTTTTATCGATGATAAAACCTGTTATTTCTATCTGATACGGCGGCGTACGGTTTTGTGTACCGGCAATATCTATAAACTTCTCACCTGCATAAAACATCATACCCTTGAGCGGAGCGACACCCTCAACCATAAGGGTAAATCTCACATTGTCACCCGGAAGGGCAGTCAGGACGAGGTCCTTCGACTCAGGTAGTAGCTTCAGGGAATATTTTGTCTCACCGCTTTCGGTCTTAAGTTCGGCATTAATACAGCCAATAATAGTATACAGCAATAAAAGACCTATAATGACATTCCTCATAATTTACACCTCACTAACTACGGGATAATACCAAACAAATAATGTAAATCAACACAAAAATACAATACCTGCAGATAGTTACTTTGCCGTAAATACCTCTTCTTCCAAAAATACGTTCAGCAAAACCGCCAGTACTGTTGTTACTATTACCTATTTTTTAATTTCCGTTTTCCCCCTCAGCTGAACAAACCACTCAAAGACATTTCTTCTTCCCACAAAAGGTATATACACATCGGTGCCACCTTTGTAATCATCTGATAACCATTCTTTTTGGGCAATAAGGTCCCATTCTCTGGCGTAATTTTCAAGAAAATCGCGGACCCTGCCATTTTTGAGGATATCATCGGCGCCGCTGCAGGTGGGCTTGGCACCCGACTCCGAAATTACTTCGGGAAGAACAGACGGATTATCGATAATCTTGCATACCTTCAGAAGATTGCCTGAATACGGCTGTCTGCCACGGATTTTTTCGAAGAGCGGACTCTTCCAGATTTCCAGAAATGTGCTCGTTTTGATATTGTGTGTCGCAAACTGCACAAAAGTACAGGGCTGGACATCCCCGTCGACAGTGACATAGCAGTATCTGGATGCCGACAGACAACCACCCGTGCATACACCGTCATTGAAGAAATCTCCGATGAATACCGGCTTGCTGAATGCCCATTCACGGGTCTTCTTCCTGAGACGTTCTCTCTGTTCAGGACTTGCCATAAGACCGACATCCGGACTCTTACCCACGGGAATATACGTAAAGAGCCATCCGAAAAGCGCACCTTTTTCTATGAAGAAATCAATGAACCTGTCATCGCATATCAGGTCTGAGTTTCTGGATGTAGGAGTCACGGAAAAACCGAAAAAGACACCTCTCTCTCTCAGAAGTTCCATAGCTTTGAGCACATTCCCGAATACACCCTTCCCTCTTCTCTCATCCGTCTCCTTTTCAAAACCTTCCACTGATATTGCAGGAAAGATATTACCACTTTCTGCTATCCTGTCTGCTATTTTCCCGTCAATCAGAAGACCGTTTGTATACATAAGAAATGCCATATCACTGTATTCCTCTGTCATATCAAAGAGCTCTTTATAAAGAAGCGGTTCCCCGCCTGAGATTGTAATAAACCGGACACCGTAATTTTTAATCTCATCAAGAAGTTTTTTAAGATATTCATATTCAATATCCTTTTTTGAATACCGGTATGAATAACAGCCGGTACACATAAGATTACACCTCATTGTGGGATTGATAACGACTGTAAACGGGGCGGTTATTCCGTTCTCTGCCATAAACTGTCTCCTGAGCGGCATAGACTCCATTATAACACTCTTAACGAAGGTCTCTGCAAACCTTCTTCTTGTATAGTCATTGAGAGAATTTAATATGCGGTTTATCCACAGAAGAACTGCTGGATTATCCTTTACAAGATTAACGGCCCCCTCGATAAAACCCGAAAGATTCGGATGGGCAAGAAGTTCGGGCGGCAGTTTCTCCGCAATACCTGAGAGCATTTCATTATTTATGTTTTGCATAATATTCCTCCTCTGACCTAAATTTAATTTCATAATATTCGAATCTCCCGTTTGCAAACCTCAGAACAGATAATCTGTCAGGCTTATTTACCGGGACGCTCGAATAATACATCTGCGGTTCTTCATAACCAAAAAAGTGATTATGTCCGAAGACTATATATCTTTTGCCGGACCTCTTTCTAAGGCCATCCGCAGCCTTTGAGAGTAGTCTGTGGGTCTTGTCTCTGTTACTTATCCTGAAAAGAGGAAGAAGAGTTACAGAGAGTCCTATTACAGGCAAAAAAAAGACCGAAGGCTCAAGAAGAAGAGTAATAATAAGTACCGATGAAAAGAGAAGGAAGAAGGTCACCTGAATTAAATACAACCTTCTGACAGTTAGAAGAAGAGATGACATAATGGGAGGGGCAAGGTATTTGTCGGCGGCTGGTTTCATGGCCAAGTTCATTTTCAAGCATCTTGTAATCACTCTTGAGGCATAAAGAAAATACTGGAAAATAAATATAAATGCCCTGAGCCCGAAATTTCTGAAAACCCATACAAAATACTCACCTGCCGAGATATCATTCCTCGGAAGTCCTGCCTCCTTCTCGATTATATTGCCGAAATATTTGGTCGTAACATAACCAAAGGAATACTCCTCGGGACAGTCTCCGGTTTCATACAAAATACGGTTCTCGGGGTCGTACTGATGTCCGTGTTCGGCAAGCAGGAGGTCATCTGAAAAGTTCATATCAAAGAAGATATTCTTCCCTTTTTCGGCACCGGTCTCTGCAATAATGATATTCTGAACGTCGTTGAATCTGAGTTCGGAGTCGTGATTACCGTAAATAAAGTGAAGTATGAATCCCTTCTCTATGAGTCTTCTTAAGAGGTCAAAGAAGTATCCGTTCGAACCGGCAATCAGGCGCATTTTCAGGGCGGCACCTTCAGGTCCGGAATTCAGTCCGTACTTTCTCTCACTTTCCGTGGCAATGTAATTTTCGGGTACAAGATTCGTACGTGCAAAATCGAATGTATCTCCGTTAAAGATGATTCTGTCAGGATTTCCGAGGAGCAGACTGGAGAAGATACGGTCTATTCTCTCTCTGCCAATAGCAGAATAACTGTGCGAGATATGTAAATCGCTGATAAACCACATTATACAGGGATAAGTTTGCCCGAAATGATTTTTATTTTCTCGGAGAAGCGGGATGTATGAACAAACATAATGTCGTAAATACCGGCACTATCCTTTTGCAATGCCATTTTTATAATTTCACTGTGCTCTCTGTGATATTCATCGAGGTCAAAGACGAGATTGAAGGCACCGGCCCAGTATCTCCAAAGACGTTCACCCTCCTTCGTAAGCTGTGAGAGCAGATACTTATTGGGGCAGGCAGACAAAAGGGTTATATGAAAACTCTGATTATATGCAACCCACTGAATTCTCTCACCGTGACTGGTGGCACTGCGCATTTTATTGTCATAATCGTTCAGCTCATCTATCTGCCTTCTGGTCAGGTGTTCAACACTGAGAGAAGAGGCAAATGCGAGCAGATTCGAAAAATATATAAACCTTTCAACAACCTCCTCCGGACTCAGATAAGAAACATAGACGCCCCTGTTCTTCGAATAAGTAACAAATCCTTCGGCTTCGAGTCTTCTTAAGGCCTCTCTGAGTGGTGTGCGGCTTACATTGAACCTTCTGGAAAGTTCGAGTTCGACGAGTTTCTGGTTTGGAAGGAGTTTGTGGGAGATTATCGACTCCTTGAGCATTTCATATATCTGGGATGCATCGGCATTTCTGACTTTATCAACCTTTACCTTTACCTTCATACATAATTGTATACAATATTGTATATCTGAATGTCAAGGAAAATATAGCAAAAATTGTATCTAGCACCTCAATAAACCGGTATTTTTAGAACTTTCTTAAAGTAATTTATCTGGTTTTCTTTTTATCTTATTGATATAATTTGGTTTTCCTCTATATGTCATTAAATCAAAACGACAGAAATTCAAGACGCTTATCAGTCAGGTTTTTAAGGCTTGTGCCAGTTAGAGTACTAGTGGAGTACTATAAACATCACAATGACATTGAGCAGGTGAAGCCATACCGAAGTATCAAATTGTGACGGCCGCTTCGATATATTTCATTACTCAGCAACCTTAGTAATAATAAACGGTTTTCATATCTGGCACCAAAAATACTGAATATTATCAATGGATTAAATCACCTTATGGTCATCAGCTAAGGAATTTTATTCTAATAAATTCATCAGTTCCCTTGCGTTTCTGACGGCCTGTGAACCTCTGTGGTTATTGAACATTGCAAAGACCCTTTTAACCTTCCCTCTGACCAGCTTTATATCCCTCGCAAAGATTTCAAGTTCTGATTTACTGTATTCATAATCATACCTCAGTGAGACATCAACACCCTTTTTATCCCAGTTTTCCGTATTTCTGCCGTGAAACCTGAAATATGCTGTATCGGACGTCACATCGGCAAGATATCTGACTGTCTTATTGCTATTTACCTGAGGTGCATCGGAAACCACATAAGTAATATTATGTTCTCTCAAAAAGTTTAATGTTTCATTTGCCCCGTCATTTTCAAGCCAGCTTTTGTTTCTGAATTCAACAGCACAACCGATATCTCCCATCAGTTCTTTCATCTCTGCAATTTTATCAAAATTACGGATATTTTTTTCAAACCACGGAGGATACTGAAAGACCACGAGCCCGAGTTTATTTGCATCGGCAAGCGGCAGAATTCCCTCCACGAATCTTCTGAAAATCTCTCTTACTGCTCCGCTGTCATTTATAAAGATTCTCTCATCCCTGTCTCTATCTGTTTTTTTTATGATATCCTCAGGCAATGACTGTAATTTTACGCTATGCCCCGTCATAACGCCAAAAGCCTTGAGATTGAAAATAAATTCATTTGGGGTTCTTTCGGTCCAGAGTTTCGAATTTCTCGCAGAAGGTAACGCATAAAAGGAGGAATCCACTTCAACAGATGAAAAGACAGATGCGTAGTATCTCAGTCTCTGCTCCGGACTACTGATACCTGACGGATAAAACTCACCCGAATTTACAAGAGATTTATCTGCCCAGCTGCAGGTCCCGACGTAAATATTACTCATCCGAAAAACTCTTTATCTCTGCCTTACCCGTTTCAAGATATGTCCTGAAAAAATGCACAATCTGTTTTCTGCCGCGTTCTCCCTCCTTCCCCTCCTCCCCCGAATGTCTGAAAAGGAAGGAATGTTCTGCCGGATGAAACTGCGTCAGCCCGCTCCCCGTATATGGTTCATCGACAATATCGATAAACGGAATTGTCTCGAAGACCGGCCGGACAATAGGAATCCTGAGTGCCCTTGCCAGTCCCTCTGTCGTCGGATTAGGGACGGTAGAATCCTCACAGGCCTCCTGAAGCAGAATAAATTTATTCTCACCGGTATATACAGAGTGAACTGCGGGGTCAATCCCGTCCAGAATACCCTGCGCAACAACTGCAAAAAGGGGGACCTCCGGCATCTCTGCAAGTGAAGGCGCTGCCTGAAAGAGGAAGGACTGGACAAAATCCATCATCCCGCCCCCTCCTACATTCAGGACGGCAAGTTCCAGAGAATCTTCCACACTAATCGTTACACCTCCCAGAATACCTCCGAGAGAATTTCCTACATAGAAGAATTTCGACACATCAAAATCGGGTATACCGTCAGACCCATAAGGCAGTCTGTCAAACTCCTTTAGGGATTTTACCAGCTGGACAAGTCTCATATGGTCAAAATGTGTCTGCATAAAATTGGACCTTGTGGCAAGGGGGTCATTGATATTCAGAAACTGGAATCCTGCTTTGGCGGGGTCTGCGGTCCTCGAGCCGTGAGTAACTGCATCTATCGCAATCAAAGCAACGTTCTCTTTCAGAAATATCTCTGCAATTCCTATCATATCCCATCTCCGGGCAGACAGCCCGTGCTGAAACATCGCAATCTTATGGGGCTGAGGTCCGTCAGGTATAAAAATCGTAAATTCGAGCCTCTCTGTTTTCTGTATATCGGGAGTATGCGAGTCCTTAAAGACCATCCTGCCCTTCTTATCCAGAAAATTCGGTGCATCGAACCTCCCTTCCGCAATATACTTCAATCCCTCAACCGATGAATAATTCCTGCCTTTATAATCAGAGGCCTCTGCAATATCCTCGGTGCCATCACCATCCACGTCAAAAACAAGATTAAACGGGATATCCGATGAATAAATGAACTCCCTCTCCTTTTTATAGACACTTTTCACATCACCTGTTGTAAAACTCATTGCCATTACTATTTCATCACGGCTGATATCCTTTCTGAAGTTTACGAGAAAATCAGCCGCATCAACAACAAGTTCCCTGAGTCTTTTCTCTTCCTCCGTCAGATTGCCGTCAGTATTGATTATCCTTTCAAAATCCTTATCGCGTATAATTTTATTCCCCTTTGAATCCTTCAGGCTGTTTAAGACATAATAATAATATTTCGTATTCTCCATAAGAGGCCTTACAGGTCTTACATAAAGATACCTGAGCATCCTTCTGCTCTCTTCCAGATACTTTTCGACAAACTTTACGGAGACAGGCACAACAGAAGGGTTATCCCCGCTTTTGATAAGAAGGACAGGGAGGTCTTCGAAATTTCCGGTCACATTTTCAAGAGATGAGGCATCAGATTTACCCGTAAAGGGTATTATCACCGGCCCGTAGGTCGCAAATCCGCACATTCTGTTCATTGCAGGCAGATACTGGTCGCCGAGGAATATCAGTCCCAGATCAAGCGGTTCATTATTCATATCTGAGAGATAAATCCTTCTGCCGGAGAGACAGAAAGAGTCGGCTTTTGTAAAGAAATCACTCGGGAAAGGCAGATTTCTTTTTGAGGCATCGGTCACAAAAGATGGTCTTGTAGTCGAGGATGGCTTCCCGGTATCTGCAATAATCCCGATATCGCCCTCATTTATGTCAAGACCCGGGACATCCTGTCCGAAAGCTGTATCGTGATAGACAATCTCGTTCTGAGGCATACATCCCAAGAAAGCAGAAAAAAGAATCAGCAGAGAGAAGACTTCCCGTTTCATAATATCACCTCTTAAAAAGTAAAAATAAAGAAATTTAGGATTTGAAATTTCATATTGCTGATATATAACAGACATTATGATACTACTCGAACCGAATTTTGTAAATACAGATTTTCGTATATATTTCGGTACAAGGATAAGGCATTCTGATTACTCCGAAAAATTTATAAATTCTTATCTTACTAAAATAAATAAAATAACCGGTATTGATAAATTTATCCTTATGGAACAGATTCACAGTGCAACTATAAGGCGAATTCTCAGTACAGGATTTAGAAAATATAAAAATATTTCTTACTCGGTTATGAAACGAACTGACGGGATTTATACAGACAGAAAGGGTATCGCGCTCTGTATTAAGACAGCCGATTGTATGCCTGTATTTGTCATAGCAGATAATACTGCAGCAGCAATTCATATGGGATGGCGGGGTGCACAGAGCAGAATTGTCGAAATCTTTATACAACTTATATTATTTCCGAAGAAAATACCTCCCGAAAGAATTCATTTAATCATAGGACCACACATAAGAGACTGCTGTTATTCGGTAGGACAGGAGATTATCTATAAATTCGAAGAAAATGGCTATAAAACAGATACAATATTCAGACCGACAGGCGAAAAGCCCTTTCTGAGTCTCGAAGCATCTCTTTACGAACAGGCTGAGAAATGCGGAATTCCCTCCAAAAATATCTTCAGCACAAATATCTGCACTTCCTGTCTGAATAATCTCTTCTATTCATACCGTAATGGTGACAGGGGCAGAAATATCAGTCTTATCATCAGAAAGTGAAATAATGAATAAACTCATTGCGGCAGGAATAGGACAGGCAGCAAAAGATACAATAATCGCGGTGGATGCATACCCTGAATACGGGTTGAAAAAGAAGGTAGAAGAGATAATTTCTGACGGAGGCGGACCAGTTGCGAATGCCATTTATACACTTGCGAAACTTGGTATTGATACACGGATTTCTACAGTAATCGGAGATGACCCCGAAGGAAATTATATCTTATCTCAATTAAAGATTGAAAAAATTGATACCAGATTTGTAATAAAAAGAAAAAATGCAGCATCACACGTGGCATATATCATTGTCGAGAAAAAGAGCGGCGAACGGACAATATTTTACAAATTATGTTCGGGCAGGGAAATAGAGCCGGATGAACTAAGTATGGAATTCTTCAGAAATATTTCGTTTTTACATCTGGACGGATTTCAGGAAGAGATATCGGTATTTGCCGCAAAATATGCAAACAAACACAGTATCCCTGTAATGCTGGACGCAGGTTCATACAGAAGCTATATGGAAAGAATCATCAGAAATACCGATTACCTTGTCACATCTTCTGTCTTTGCAGAGAAATACGGTTTTGACGGCAGTATCAAAAAATTCCGGGAACTTGCGGCATACTTCAAAAGACCTCACCTTACAGTTACAATGGGAGAGAAAGGCTCATTTACCTTCCACAAAGGAATGATATTTCGGACACCGGCATACAGGCTGAAGATACTGGATACCACAGGGGCCGGAGATGTATTTCACGGGGCAATGATTTACGGGATTATGAAAAAATTCGATATAGCCAAATCTGTAAGATTCGCAACGGTAGTAGCTTCACTCAAATGCAGGGATTTCGGGGGGCGGAGAGGCATTCCTTCCTTAAAAGAGGCACTTTGGCATCTGAAAAAATTCAAAGAAATTACATATTATTTCTGATAACAAACGTGTAAATAATAGTGCCGGTTATATCCCGACTTACAAACAAAAACGTTATTGACTTATTTGAAAGATCCAAAATGTACCAAAAATCAGGCAAGTTAGTGTATAAATATTTGACTATTTTTTCTGCCTGACACCAGCCCAAAGCCCTGCAATTTTTCAATTATACTTTAGTAAAGTCAATTGGTCTTTATGCTTCCAAAACTGAGTTTACGGCAAGAAATAGCAAAATATTTCCATAATATCATATAGTTAGCACATTCTTTACCTGGCACCTGTTCAGAAAATGGCAAAAGCATAACCGGTACTCTGCTGAAAGCAGGTCATTTAAGCTCTTTTTCAACTGTATAAATATTTGACTGCGGGGGATTAATTAGCTGCTCACTGAAATGTTCTTTTACACCAAAAGCCTTTTCGAAAAACGGCAGTATAAAGGAAGTTACCACCTTAAACTGGGTCTCTCTGCTGATTTTTGGCTGACCGTCCATCATAGCACCTGCCCATACTTTATGATCTGTAAAGAGACTGTGATTCCCTCCATTAATTGTAATAAACCATTTGGGCGCTGACTGTCTGTTGTAATAGGTATCTGAATAGCCATCACTGGATTGCAAATCTTCTGTTGCATAAAATGTCATAAAATAACCCGGTACTACATAACTCAGACCTACAGGCCCCAGAAAGGCACATCCGACAGTCTTCTGGGATAAAAGGGATGAACCATTTAATACCTGTCCTGTCCTGTCTGCTCCTCTCGAATGCCCAACAAATCCGATCTTATCGGTCGTCCTGACACCGCTCAGTACAGGACTCAAAGAGCCCAGATCGGCATTAATAAATGAACTAATAATTGCAGTAAGTTCTTTTATATCCGCTGTTGCAGGCATAAAGGTAAGAAACCCCCAGCTTGCAAGATACTGTCCGAGATATTCGTAATTGAGATACACAGCCCCGTCTCCGTGCAGAATAGCCACTGCGGGGAAAGTCCCTTTCTGTGACGGTCTTCTGAGACCACCACACAGGGCAGGATAAATTACTCTGGTCTGCTTGCCTTCCAGATCGAGATATCCGGCTGCATAGGGACCTGCCGAATCAATCGACGGGCCTTCTTTTCCCGATGCAGGAGGGTCATCTGTCCCGCAGCTAATTTCACCACTTTTGATCTGTGAAACAGCATAAGGATAACTGCCTGCTCCGTCCTCTCCCGTAATCGAGATATTCCCGCTCTCATTGCCATTTATAAAAACAAGTATCCTGTTTTCATCCACATAACTGCCCGCAGTCTTCTGAGTTGAACCTATGCTTATCTTGACCTTCATCGCCCCAAACATCGAATAATAGAATCTTCTGCCATCTATAACCAGAACATCCCCTTTGGAGACACCCACAGGTCTTGCATTGTATATTGCAAATTTATCCGATGAACTCTTCCACACATCACGTGTCTCACAGATTCCCGTTGACAGATAACAGGCCATATTGTCAGGACACATACCCCAGCCCGAGCACCTTAAAGAAGGATTCGTCCCAGAGTCGTAGCCTGCATCAAAACCAGCGTCAAGCCCGGAATCGGCAACTGCATCATTATAGCCGGAATCCTCCGGAACATCATAAGTGATTTCTGAATCTCTCACTGACCCGTCATAGGCGGCATCGTTTATGAAAGAATCGTTAAGGGCAATATCCTCAATGGCCTCCGCATCATCCGGAATAATCTGTATGTCCGAGACATCAGAAGAAGAGAGGTCATCAGTCAAAATCTCTGTATCAGAACCTGTATCATTCTCTTCCACGACGATATCCGTTTGTGAATCATTTCCTACAGATGTATCTTCATACAAGGCAGGACTTTCCTCGCTGCAGGAATACATAAACATCAGTACCAATAAAATTATCAGAATTTTTGAATAGAAAGGAGAATCAAATAAAATACTTCTGAACATCATTTTTCTTCTATCCGGTCTCATATTCTCTCCCTGACGGTATTTCAGGATACAACATCTCTTATAAACCAACAAGAGTAATATTTATTTTTTAAAATATAGACCGACCTGTCAGAGCAATTCCCTGTAGATTCTCTCATATCTCTCTGCCATTTTTTCTGCTGAAAATTCCTTTATTATATATCTTTTCCCTTTCCTAACGACTGCATCTCTGAATTTTTCCTGTTTGAGAAGTTTTATCATAAGGTCTGCAAGTTCTATGGAATCTCCGTAACTGACAAAGAGTTCGGGAACTACACAGGAGAGATATTCGGATGTCCCGAAGTCATCTCCGACAATACAGGGTTTTTCAAGATACAATGCCTCAAAAGGCACATATCCGAATGCCTCATATATGGAAGGATACAACAGCAATTCCGAAGAGAGGATTGCAGAGATTTTCTCCCTCTGCCCGAGATGACCTATATAGACCACGCGTTCATCCATCTTTATCTTTTCAGGGAGGTTCCCGAGCACCTCACCGGCTATCACAAATCTGAGATTATGCCCCTTAATCCTGCGGAATGCATCCAGAGCCACATCAAGACCTTTTCTGCGGGTGATCTTGCCAAGAAAAAGAACTACCTTACTGTTCTTTCCTATATTGAACTTTTCGAAGAAGTTTTTATCTTCCGGCTCCGTCTTCAGGTCATCAAAACTGATTCCGTTCGGAACAACACGAAATTTTTCCTCATCAATCCCTGCTGACAAAAGTTCGTTTCTCTCAGATTCCGAGTGAACTACCACAAATCCGGCCTCATTAACAAATCTGTCCCCCGTTATAACGTCGTAAATCCCCTTGATTATCTTTTTGCTCTCGTAATTATGAAGCGTCCCGTGAGTAGTTATGATATAAGGTTTTCTGAAAAGCCTCGAAATATAAAAAATCATATCATTGAGAAGATTGCGGTGGCCATGAAAATGCAACACATCCGCCCTTCTTATTGCCGGGAAGAGTTCACCTCTCGGGACGGGTGAATAAAACTGATATCTGTAAATCATACTGCTGCTCAGATTTTTCAGATATACCACATTGACACCCGGCAAACTCTCCGGGCTATCTTTGTCAATCTGGTTTGTAATAACAGAAACATTGTGTCTTTCTCTCTGAATCCTCACAAGGTCATAGACAGCACGCGGCACGCCACCCAGATTCATATATGGATAAAATGCAAATGTTATGTGAAGCAGATTAATATTTTTCATTGCTTTTTGCACAACAATTATCTATACCATAACTATGTTATTTTCAAATAAAAATACCAGAATCCTGATGATGCTCATTCCCCTGCTCGCCGGATTAGTCGTTTATATTAACAGCATCAACGCCCCCTTTCAGTACGACGACTATGATACAATAATGCAGAATAAAGATATCAGGGTCCTAAGCGACCTTAAATCAATCTTTACACATTCCCTGTTCAGACCCGTACTCTTCTTCACATTCGCAATCAACTATCATATCTCGGGACTAAATCCGCTGTCATATCACATACTAAACCTGATTCTTCATCTCATCAACATACTCCTAGTTTTCCTGATAAGCCGGATAATCATCCTGAGTTTATCTGACGAAAAAGAGAGTTCTATAGGGGCATTTCTCTCGTCAATTCTCTTTGCCGTTCACCCGATAGGGACCGAGGCAGTGACTTACATATCCAGCAGGTCTTCGGTTCTGGCAACATTCTTCTTTCTTTTAGCTTTCTATACATATCTGCAGACATATTCGGCCGAAAAGGCCTCAAGGAGAAATCTGCTCTACTTCCTGATGATAATATTCTTCTTTCTGGGAGCAGGTTCGAAGGAGATAATTCTTACACTCCCTCTTATAATCGTCGTTAGTGATATCCTGATGCTGAAACTGAACCCGAAAGACACATTCAGAAGGATATTCAGCACACATCTCCCGTTTGTAATAATAATAGTTTCGGGGATTCTCGTCAGAATATATTTCTTTTTGAGTTATGAGAAGGTAGGCGGAGTTCTTCCGAGGTCAGTTTATGAAAACCTGCTTACACAGTCGGAAGTCATAATAAAATATATAAGACTGCTCCTTTTTCCATTCGGACAGAATCTGATTCATAACTATCCGACCGTAAGAACGATACTTAATGTACATACACTATTATCCATCTTTACAATCTTCATTCTCATCAGATTCGCCGTAAAGAATATCAGGGGACTGCCCGTTATATCTTTTGGCATATTATGGTTCTTTATAACCCTGCTCCCCTCGTCAAGTTTTATACCGTTTCAGGAGGCAATGACGGAGAAACATCTCTATCTTCCTATGTACGGATTTTTCCTCGTTATAACAGGTATTATTATGATTCTCGAAAAGAGATTTTCAGAATACAGCACACACATCAAAGCGACTGTCGTAGCAGTGATTCTTATTCTATCTGTACTCACTCTCTACCGGAATTACATCTGGGGTGACTCAATAAGACTGTGGGAAGATATAATCAGAAAGACTCCTGATTCGTGGGCAACACATTATGCTTATGCCGATTCCCTGAGAAAGCAGGCGGAGACAGATATTATAAAATCATTCAAAAGCTACCAGGAAGGAGATCAGGGTATTTCGCAGGAGTATATGAACAGATATACAACGGGACTGGTCAGGGCTATAAAACACTACACCGAATCTGCTCTGCTGAGGCCTGCATATACTGACGCATTACTCAATGCCGGCATATGCTTCGGAATGTTGTTTCAGGCAACAAAATCCGAAAACGACCTTAAGGAAGCAGAACGTTTTTTCAAAATCGTAAAGGAACTTGAACCATCCAACATTAAAGCAATAAACAATCTCGCCAATATTTATCTTATAAGGGGGAGTTATGAGGAGGCAATAAGACTCTACAACGATGTACTGAAATCAGACGCAAACAACGTAAATGCACTGAGCAATCTTGCACAGATATACCTGAATGCAATTAGGGACAATGCAAAGGCAAAAGAAGTACTCGTAAGACTTCTGGAAATATACCGTTACTACCGCGAATTCGACCGCATAAAGGAAATCGAGGAGATACTCAAAAAGCTCGGGCAATAACGTTACTATTTATTTGACAATACCCAAATATCCCATAAAATCTGCTACCTGTCGGGTGAGGTTTTATGAAAATAGGTATTATCTCAGATATTCACGCAAATCTCGAGGCACTCGAGGCGGTTCTGAAGAGTCTCGAAACAGACAAGGTTGACCGCATTGTATGTCTCGGAGATGTGGTCGGATATGGTGCAAGTCCCCGGGAATGCTGTGAGATTATTATGTCTGTCTGCGATGTATGTGTGATAGGTAACCACGACGCGGCTATTACAGGAAAGATGGATTACTCATATTATTACGATGCAGCACATATGGTTCTGGACTGGACAAAGACACAGCTCAGTGATGCCTGCAGGGAATATCTCTCTGCCCTCCCCTATCATCTCGAATACGAAGGGATACTCCTCTGCCACGGTTCACCGGTTGATGCCCAGAGTTTCGAATACATATTTTCCATTGAACAGGCAAGGACCATTATACCGCACTTCGAGAATCTGAAACCGCTGACACTCATCGGACATTCACACCTCTTCAAGACATTTGCCTATATCGAGAACGAGGTCAATGACGTCCTTGCACAGAAATTCGGACTGCGTAGAAATTACAAATACATAATTTCATCAGGTTCAGTCGGCCAGCCCCGGGACTATGATTCAAGGGCCGGATACGGTATCTATGACACCGAGATGCGCACTTTTGAGATAAAACGGATAGAATATGATGTAGAAAAATCGGCAAACAGAATAATCTCGGCAGGTCTTCCGAGCGCATTTGCAAAACGTCTCTATATGGGGCTCTGAAAGGTGATAAGGACAGAATATATCTATCTGTCAGAAACGGATTACAGCGAGGCCTTTCTGTTTCAGAAGAAAAAGATAGAAGAAATAAAAAACGGCGGCTCATCCAATTATATCATCTTTCTTGAACACAACGATGTGATTACCTGCGGCATAAGAACAAAAAAAGAAGATATTCTTGCCGGCCCGGAAATTCTGAAGAGAGAAAAGATTCAGCTGATTGAAACGGACAGGGGTGGTTCACTAACGGCACACGGACCGGGACAGCTCGTAGTATATACAATATTTGACCTGAAAAAATGCGGATTTTCCGTCAGCGACCTCATCAAAAGAATAACAGACTCATTTGCTCTCTGGCTTAAAAAAAAAGGTGTAACGGCACACTATGACAATGAGCGTCCGGGACTATATGTCGCCGGCAAAAAGATACTCTCTCTGGGACTCAGACTCGACAATTTTATTACATACCACGGATTTGCACTCAATCTCAACGCCGTGCCGAAAGGATTCAGTTATATAATTCCCTGCTCTATCAGAAATTGCTCTATGACCTCGGTTTATCTTGAAACATCCGTAAAATATGATATCAGGGAAGTCTCATTCGAACTGTACAACATTATGAATGAAAGGATTAGAGCAGAGTTCTGAAGATGAGAAGAATCAATTTTCTGATTTTTGCTATATTGCTGTTTTCTGCCTGTTCAAAGGAATACAATGTAGGGAAGATATTTGTTGTGGATGAGACCCAGTCGAACAAGAACCTCAACATTTCAGAAATTGCCGAGAAACTTTTAAGGGAGACCAGACACATCGGCGTGACTTCTCCCGAAAAATCCGATTCCACACTGAAGATTACCCTTAGTGAAATAAATGTATCGAGAGACAAAAGCAAGGTCAGAAACAGATTCAGTATCACCCTTACTCTTACCGCATCGGACAAGAACAAGGGTCTGCAGATATTTCAGTCAGACAGCATAGGTACTCAGGATATCAATCTTCAGGACCCCTACTCTCAGATTAAGGTCCTGCTATACGATGCAATACTTAAGCTCGATTACCAGTGCAACATACGTAAACACAGTGAAGACGAACTGATAAAGTTCTATGAAGATAAAAAGACGGCAAAATGGCAGCGCGAGACCATAATCGATGAGATCGGGAACAGACTCAACACGAATCTGGTTCAGAATTATGATAAAGTATTCAATTTTCTCTATTCGGAATGTTTCCTGAAACAGCACAGGGATTACGGAGATAAGGTCATCGGAATTCTGTCATCCTCTGATTTTTCCAGATTCAGACTGAGCGACAGGGCAAAGAATGAAATACCAGTTACCCTTGCGAAATACAGTCTTGAAAGGGAACCTCATATACAGATTCACACAATCAGCATACTGGCAAAGATAGATAATGACATATCCCGTTCAATCATATTCACCCTTTCTACGGGAAGTACAAACAGGAATGTCCGTGAACACGCAAAGGAGGTTTTGAGTGAACTCAAGAAAAGGAATTCTGATTCTGATAATATTGTTACTGCAAAGTGAAATATCTCACTCGAAGGATAAAAAGGAACTATTAACCGAAAAATATTATCCTCTCGGAATCGGTTACAGCTGGACATACAAAGGTAAGTTTTTGGGACAGATTGTCGAGAAGAAAATTACCATTGAAAAAACGGAAGGCTCATATTTCGTTGACAACACCGGCGCAATGCTGATGCATGACGAAGAAGGTCTCAGAGACAATAAAAGATACCTCATCAAGAATCCGGTAAAAAAGGGGAACAAATGGATGTCCGTGATTTCCTCACAGAGTACAGAACACTATGAAATAGTTCAGACAGATATCAAGGCAAAGTATAAGGACGAGATGATAAAAAACTGCATCAAGGTCAGGTCCACAAACCGTATTGACGCCACAAAGGATATGATAGCAGAATGGATATATGCCCCCGATATCGGAATGATAAGCTTCTCCACATATATTCTGAAGAACAAAAAGGACTGGGAACCGCAGGGATACTTTGACCTCGTAGATTTTACAAAGCCGGAGTCACCTCAGAAGAGCGGCAGATAGATCCTTACCTCACACCCTTTAGTATATTCGCTCTCAAGTCTTATATCTCCCCCTAACTGATTGATATATTTTTTTACCAGTGCAAGACCCAGACCTGTGCCCTTCTCCTTAGTCGTAAAGAACGGTCTGAATATCATCTGCATATCTTCGGGTTTTATCCCTTTCCCGTTATCTTTTATGACTATAACTGCACTATCGCCTTCTTTAAAATTCTTAATCCCGATTCTGCCTCCCTTATCTACTGCCTGAACCGAATTGAGCAGGATATTCAGGAGAATCTGCTTGAGTATATCTGCATCCGACATAACCTCAACTTCTGCAAGTTCCCTGTCAAGCAGAATATTTTTAGCCGAAATCTCTGAGGAAAGCACATCTATAGCCTCTTTGATTACCGATACGAGACTGACCTTCGTCCGGACTATATTAACGTTCCTTGAATAATTCAGAAACGAATTTACAACATTGCCGAGATATCTCAGTTCGTTGTTCATCTGGGAGATAAGTTTCGATGTCTCTTCGTCACCGCTGAATTTCTCCGATAGCAGGTCTATCATCAGTTGCATACCTCCGAGGGGATTTCTGATTTCGTGGGCAATACCCGACAACATCATCTGCATCTCGTTATTTCTGTTCATAATTCTCTCGCGCATCTGCTCGAACGTATCCACAAGTATGGCAAGTTCACCATAGGTGCGTGTCTTCAGTCTGCTCTCAAAATCACCCTTCGCTATAAGTTTGGCCTGTCCTATCAGGTCGGCTACCGGTCTTGAAATTCCCTTGGAAACAACCGAAATGATAAAAACAATAAGCATCAGTGATATAAACACAATGAGCAGAATCCCGTTTCTGATATTGTTCAGTGTTTCGAAATATGTGACAGAGGCACTGACACCGAGCGCTGCCGTTACCCTATCACCTTCATAAATTACCGGCACATAGGCATTTTTATAGTAATATCCGTCATCTCCTCTGAAGAGTACGGATGAGACCTTATTGTTTTTAAATACCGTCTCAATCTCTCTTCTGTCTATTTCAAGGCGCACAATCTTTTTGCCAATCTTCTCCCCTTCCGAAGAGACGAGCATCCTGCCTTCCGAATCAAAAATAAAGACCGTTTTTAGCGATGCAATATCCCTTGCGGCTTTAAGTTTGGTTACGAGATAATCGAATGACATCAGTTCCTCGTCTCCGCTCTTGAAATCAGATGCATATTCAATATTCGGAATAGTCGAGATAAGGCTGGCAACCGATATAAGACGATTTTCTATCTCCCTGTCAAATCCCGCCCTCAGATAATAGTAGGAAACAGGTATAATAGTCAGAAAGACGAAGGTAACAGGTATAAGCGTAGCGATCAGTATCCTGAATCTTACCGAATCCTTTACAAATCTCTTCATCTCATTCCTGCCATAGGATATTAAAACACAATACAAACACGCTGTAAATAATATTCCGGCCGGATTGAAATACTACCGGGCAGATAAAAAAAGAGCGGCATAATATGCCGCTCTCCTGTAAAATCTATATCAGAAATAAAATTACTTGCCGCCGCAGGAACCCTGAACCTTCTGGTCCTGTGAAAGCTTGTTCTCACAGCCGGCCTGTCCCTGATTGTATTTGCAGTAATTGGTCTTGATTGTCTCTGCATCAATTCCGCCGAACTGGTACTTGTTGTTGGCCAGGAAGGTGGGACTGCCGCTCATACCTGCATTCTTTGACTCCTCGAAGCTCTTCTTGAGAAGTTCCTTTCCTTCACCGTCAAAGCATTTCTGAATAACCTTCTCGTCAATACCATTCGAACCTGTGCAGGCCTTCCAGTCGTTATTTCTGTAATCCTTGCTTCTGCATACGAGATAGTCCATAAATTTGTAATTCTTGGAATAGTGCTTGATTGCACATATCTCTCTGATATCCTCATCCACCTCCGACTGCCCGTGCATAGAGGAGAGATTCCCGTTATTGACATCTCCTATAAAATGAACATTGAATTTGATGTCATTTTTGAAATTGTCCAGAACTTCCTTCATTGCAATAAGGGCCTTTGCGCCGTACGGGCACTGGGACATTACATATACATCAAGAGTCTTTGGAGTTTCGGGACGGCAAACGAGCTTGCTCTTGCAACCGTCATCATCACAGTCAACCTTTCCGTTGCCATCATCATCGATCTTGTTATCACATATCTCGGCAGTCGGGTCAAAAGAGCCACCAATTGCCAGAGAATAATACTTGTCGCCTACTGGCCTCAGCCATCTCTCAAGCGCACTCTTGCCGTCCTTGTCGGCATCAATCGATTTGGTAAAGAGTATTACCGGCAGATATTTCATCTCGGGACTGATACCTGTAAGTTCCTTATAAAGAGCCTTGCCTTCATCTGTCATATAATCGACCTTCTGGACAGAGAGCCCTTCGATATCGCTCTTGATTCTGCCTTCAAGTCTGTCGATATTGCAATCCGGACATCTCTTGTCACTGAAGAAGATTGCATCTACTTTCGGAGCAACAGGGATATTCATACAGGCATCCGGTTTCTTCCCCTGATAGGTGTCACATATTGCCTTCAGAAAGTTTGATGTCTTCCTGCCGCCGTTATAGGCCTGACCATTGAGGAATATTGTAGGTGAACCTCTGGCTCCCTTTTTGTTTGCCTCTTCAAATGAATCCGAGAGGAGCTTCTTTCCTTCATGTCCTTCCAGACAGCCCTTGAGTTTCGCCGGATTCATACCGTTTTCCTTAGCACAGGCCTCCCAGTTCGTTGCAACCTCTCTGTAGTTCTTATTCTGGCATACGAGGAAGTTCATATATTTGTTAGGGAAGTGTTTCATTGCACAGAGCTGTACAATATCTCCTTTTACCTCATTTTCACCGTGCATCGATGAGAAATTCCCGTCAGGAGTCTTGTTCCCGATGTAATTTATCTTTAATGTCATATTCGGACCGAGTTTCTCCACTACCGGAGCAATTGCGTTTACAACCTGAACCCCGTACGGACATTGGGACATAATATAAAATTCAAGGACAGCCGGTTTATCGACTACTTTCTTTACATTACTCCCGCCTTTTGGTGCACAGGCAACAAATGTAAGTAAAAAGACCAACAAACTCAAAACAATAATCTTTCTTGTCATTTCTATTCTCCTTTCGAAAATAGTTCAAAAATAATGAGCATACCTTATACATTAATATTCTATGATATCAAGTAAAAAAATTCATAATTTTTAACTACCGAACATTTTTATCGTGTCCTCAAAACTTTTACCTTTAATAATAACCTGAATATACCCCAAAATTTTGGTATTTTTAGAGTGTATGAGAGCAGGGATTATTGATTTTACTACTATCTAAAAGCAATCTGTCTCTCTAAGCCTCTTGTTTCCTTATGTTTGCA
>Ga0067045_1002671_pt1 | contig 56495 bp, 53 predicted proteins | sample TerdegcTABiofilm_FD_59184 | JGI IMG/M metagenome (GOLD analysis project Ga0067045, IMG submission 59184) | Combined Assembly of (Gp0054472, Gp0054536) Wastewater bioreactor microbial communities from Singapore -Terephthalate degrading...
GGGGGCGGTCGGTCGAAAGGACAATGGAGAGTGGTCGGAAAGACAATTGGGGAAAAAAGAGCACCGCTGTCATTTCGACGGCAGATTATCGTTGCAATCAATGACGATTCACCGCTATCCTGCATTAACGTATCGCCGGAGAAATCCTGTATCCGGGGAAAGAGTATAATGAGGTGGGTTGTAGGGGTACAGGATTTCTCCCTCCCTGCGGTCGGTCGAAATGACAGTAGGGGGGGCGGTCGGTCGAAATGACAGTAGGGGGGGCGGTCGGTCGAAAGGACAATGGAGAGTGGTCGGAAAGACAATTGGGGAAAAAAGAGCACCGCTGTCATTTCGACGGCAGATTATCGTTGCAATCAATGACGATTCACCGCTATCCTGCATTAACGCATCGCCGGAGAAATCCTGTACCACCAAACACCAAGGGCGTTTACAAAGGAGCGATTTAATATTACAAGCCCCTTTTGCGCCGATTGACCGGATACGGGTTATTTCTTAAAACTCTCCAATGTTTTCACGAGGTCATCGTAAGGTACGCCTTCTTCCTTCGCCAGTTTGATAGCCATTTCTTCCTGTTCGATGGCTTCCGCTTTTTTGCCCAGTTTGAACAGAAGCGAAGCATACGTATCCGTATTATGGGATTTTTTATTCAGTTCTACCGAACGCTTAGCCCATTGAAGCGCTTTTTCAAGTAAGGTTTTGTCATTAATGTTTTCATAGAATTCGTAGGCGACATTATTTAGATAATCCGCGTCGTTCATTTTGTATTTTTCCACCAATGGGACAACAGCCGGTCCGTAATTTTTATAGTCCTTGTTCTTTTTGTAATACGTTGCGGTAACATCCAGCATCCATTCATCTTTGCGGGCGAATTTCACGTTTTCATTCTTTTTTCGGATGGCGGCAAGGGCCTGGCCGGTGGTATCCCTGTAAATAGTCATCATGGCGTCCCGTAGCAGGACATTGTATATTTTGCCGTTAACTGAATCGGCCGTGTATTTTCCGGCAAATTCATCCTGATGGCTCAGCAGATACAGGAAAGCCGGGCTGGCGGGATCATTTTCAAAATTGTACATAATGTTCCAGTTGATGCGTTCCGAAAGCGCGGATTCCTTCTGCGTCTTAAAATACTCGTTCTTAACGTCATCCGTGTTCGCGCAACCCCGTTCCAGGGCATTCAGATATCCTTGCAGGAATTGTCCGTCACGATTGCCGGCGTCGTATTTTTTCTGATAGCCAATAAGTTGTTTGTCCGGATCCAGAGCGTCCCGGCCTGCCTCAATGAAGGCGTCCGGAGGCATATACCCGCAACTGCGGTGCACTAATTCGCCGTCACTGTTAATAAATAAGAAGGTCGGGAAAGCCCATACACGGTATTGCTTCGCCAGATCCTTTCCTTCTCCTTTTTCCATATCGAATTTGGTGTTGATGAAATTCTTATTGAAAAATGCGGCCACGGTGCTGTCCGTGAAGACCTTAGCGGCCATCATCTTGCACGGTCCGCACCATTCGGTATAGGCGTCCATGAAGATGATTTTCTTTTCTTTCTTCGCCAGCGCCTTGACTTCTTCCCAGGTTTGGTGAACGAATTTGATTTCTTTCTCCTCGGGCGCTTTGGTACAGGTGACAATGGCGGCCATCATGCCCAGGGCAATAAACACTTTCACGGTCAGGCTTTTCATAAACAATGCTCCGTTGGTTTCAGGTGTGGTAAAACAGGTTAAATCAAATAATAAAAAAAATAATAAAAAGCCATAATTATTTTAGATACAATCTGTTTTGAAACAGTTGTCCTGCTGCATCATAGTGTGCATTAGAAGGTGATTGATGCGTTGCTTATTTGTAGATAATATTATCGATTGAAATAACGGGACTATTCCACTCCAACATCGCATTAATCCGTTTTACGGATTTGAAATATTTAAAATCGCCGACCGTAATTTCCCGTTCATGGATTACGCCCTTATCCAGTAAATACGCGCGATAGGTGCCTTTTAATAACGGTGTTGACGGCGTGAACCACATAGTTCCGTCATAAAAAACCAGATTGGCATAGGAGGCGTCGGTGACGTATCCGTTTTTAACGATGATAATGTCATCGGCGCGGAGGTCTTGTTTCAATGCATCCAGAGCGCGGCGGTCAGCGTATTTATAGGCGTAATCGATCGCATCATTATAAATGATCTGCAAAGATCGGACGATGGTTGGTGCGTAGGGTTCCAATGTAATGGATTCGATTTCCCGGCTGTAAATTATACGGCATCGGACAACGCGCGGCTGTAAACTCTCCGGGATAGGAATCAAGTCCTTCAGATTAATCGTATCCTGTGTTTTAAAAAAACGCCTTCGGGTTTCATTCAGACGTAAGTTATGATAGGACAGATTGGATGCCACGCCGTTTTGAATGCGTATCGTCTCAAGAAAGCGGGACATAGATTTTATCCAGTAGTTCCTGATATTCTTTTTCCGGGTCGCTGAAAGCCGTGATGCCGCCGCCGCTTTTGTAATAATATCCGTCGTGTGTCTGTTCGATATACCGTATCATGACGCCGGCATCGAGGCTTTGGCCGTCGAAAATACCGGCCACGCCGGTATAGAACCCGCGTAGATATTCCTCGGTGCTCAAGATGATCTCGACGGTGCGGGTTTTCGGCGCGCCGCTTACCGAGCCTGCGGGCAACATCGTAAGGAGTATATCGCCGAGATGATGGTTCCAGTATTCGTCGAGTTCGCCGGTAATTTCGGAACTAACCTGCAGAAGCGTTTTGTTGCTGGTGCGCAGGGTATCGATATATCGGTAGCGGGTTACGCGCACACGGGCTGACACCATGCTAAGGTCATTACGGATCAGGTCGACGATGGTGGCATGTTCGGCGGTTTCTTTGGGATCGTTCAGAATCGCCTGCGCGGCATCGGGCAGAGCGGCATCTATTGTGCCTTTCATCGGATACGAAGTAATGATACGGTCGGCAATCTGTATAAATATTTCCGGTGAGAATACCACGCAGCGGTCCTTGAGGTATAATTTATATTTAGCTGCGCTCTGGTAGAAAACGTCCCGCAGCGTCGCGTTCATGTCCACGCGGGTAGGCATAGTGAGGTTCAGCAGATACGTGTCGCCGCGGACAATGTGTTCCCGCACTTTCATGAATTTCTGCCGGTAAATTTCGTACGGCAGTGGATGCGGCGTCAGCATAACCGGTTCATCAGCAGAATGACATGCGCCGGCGTTTGTCCGACCGTTTATGTCAAAGAGGATTAAGTCCGGATCGATCTCATCCAGCGGTTTGATGACGGGATGGCGGCACTCAAAATCAATGGCGAACAGAAACGGTATGCGTAACGTCCCGTAATAGTTCATCGTATTTATTAGTGTGATTTTATCCATAATTTTACTATATTGAGCTATGGTTTCAAAAAATATTTTAATTATCGACAACCGCGATTCGTTCACGCATAATCTGGTTCAATTGGTGAACGAAGCGGCGACGGTTTCCTGCCGCGTCATCCCGTCGGACGACTTGTACCGCCATTCGCTGGATGCGTTCGACAAAATCCTGATTTCGCCGGGTCCCGGCCTGCCGTCGGAGCATACCTACCTGAATAAGGTAATAAAAATATATTCAAAAACCAAGCCGATACTTGGAATCTGTCTTGGCCATCAGGCCATTGCGGAATACTATGGTGGCACGCTGTATAACCTGAATCCCGTCCGCCACGGGTACAAGCAGCGAATTCAGGTGCTGGATCCGACGGATTATCTGTTCAACGGCATTCCGCCGGTATTTGAGGCCGGCTTGTATCATTCGTGGGCGGTGAACCGAAACGACTTGCCCGCATCGATAAAGATTACGGCAATCGACACGGAAGGCGTTATCATGGGTATCAGCCACCACCGCGATGACGTGCGCGGCCTGCAGTTTCATCCGGAATCCATTCTCACCCCCGCCGGCCGGATCCTTATTGCTAACTGGCTGAAACATTAATCGCTTGAATTTTTAGAATATTTTTTTATTTTTGGCGTTCGTGATAAACGAAAATGAAAATGAGAAAATGAAAATGAAAGGTGCTTATGTCTAAACTGTCATTGATTCTCGGCCCGATGCGGATGCCGTTTCTGATTCTTACGCCGGCCTGTGTCCTGCTCGGATTAGGAACCGCGCTCTGGACGAAAGGCACGGTAGACTGGTTTTACTTTACCTTGGCCATGATTGGCGCGGTGGCTTCGCATATCAGCGTCAACGCCTATAACGAATATTTCGATTTCAAAACCGGACTTGATTTCCGTACCCAGCGAACGCCCTTCAGCGGCGGCAGCGGAACGCTGCCGGCCAATCCCGGCATGGCCGGCGCGGCGTTATGGACGGCCACGATTACGCTGTTTATCACGGCAGGCATTGGTATTTATTTTCTGTATGTGTGGGGGTGGGCCTTACTGCCGCTCGGCCTCATCGGCGTCCTTCTTCTTTTTGCTTACACGAAATGGCTTGTTTATAATCCATGGGCCTGCCTGATCGCGCCGGGACTGGGTTTCGGAACGCTGATGGTCACGGGTACGCATTTTGTCCTGACCGGCGAATATTCCGCGACAGCGATTCTGGCATCGTTTATTCAGTTTTTCCTCGTCAGCAATTTACTGTTACTTAATCAGTTTCCTGACGTAGAGGCGGACCGCAGTGTGGGCAAAAGGCCCGTGACGGTTTTATTCGGCGGCAAAACCAGCAGTTTAATTTATGCCGCGTTCCTGATTTTAGCATACGTCGTGATCGGCCTCGGGGTCGCGCTGGGTTATTTGCCCGTGTATAGCCTGCTGGGGCTCGCGACTTTGTTGCTGGCGGTGCCGGCCATGATCGGCGCGTACCGGTATTACAATAACATTCCGAAACTGATACCCTTCATGGGATTTAACGTAATCATCAACATCGCCACGCCGGTGCTGGTGGCTGTCGGGCTGATGATAGCCGGACGGAGCGCATGAAAATTCATGTGCTGAAACGGCAACAGATCCTAAAAACAGACCTTCAGACGGCATGGGAATTTTTTACATCGCCGTTGAATTTAAATGCCATCACGCCGCCGGATCTTAAATTTCGCTTTCTGTCTGCCGCCTCCGGCCAGGCTTTTGAAGGCCAAATCATCGTTTACCGCATCCGGATTCTGCCGCTGGTTTTCGTTACATGGGTTACGGAAATCCGGCAGGTAGATCCGCTACGCTCATTCACAGACGAACAGCGATTCGGGCCTTATAAATTCTGGCATCACCGGCACCGGTTTACGGACAACAGCTCATCGGTGGTCATGGAGGATGAAGTGCATTATGCCGTTGGATACGGGCTGATCGGCGCGCTGGTGCATCGTTTTTTTATACGCCAGAAGCTTCAGGCGATATTTGATTACCGCCAGCGGGTACTCGAGGAAAAATTCAATCGGCATTGAAAGAAGCGGCATCAGGGATTTTCGTGACCGACCGCTTCCGATATATTCTTAAAACCTTTTTCGTTGAGCAGGCGCAGCAACCGTGTATTGATTTTACGGCAAATGAACGGGCCCTCGTAAACCAATCCCGTATAAATCTGCACCAGCGAGGCCCCGGCCGCAATCTTCTCGAAAGCGTCTTCGCCGGTTTGTATCCCGCCGGCGCCGATGACTACCAATTTCTTTCTGCTGGCTTGGTACACATAACGAATCAGTTCGGTCGATAAATTCTTGAGCGGTTTGCCGCTGAGACCGCCGGTTTCCTCGGTCAGCGCGGATTCGGATGATAAAATAAAATCACGCCGGATAGTGGTGTTGCTGACGATGATGCCCTGTATTCCGGTTTCTAAAGCTACGTCGATGACATCATCAATCTGCGGCCGCGTGAGGTCGGGCGCCATTTTTACAAGGATCGGTTTGAGAGGAATGTTCTGGTCATGCGAGCAGTGATGGTTTTCTGTCATCAGGCTCTGCAGCAACTCACGCAGACGGGGCTTTTCCTGCAGGGCCCTCAGTTCCGGCGTGTTGGGCGAACTGACATTAACCGCGAAATAATTGCCGCAAGCCCACAGCCGACGGAACGAATATAAATAATCTTCGTGTGCTTTGTCCAGCGCCGTAACTTTGGATTTACCGATATTAATGCCTATAGGAAAGCCGGCAGGAAGACGCATTTTCCCGATATGGGCTGCGGCCGCATCCGCGCCGGCGTTGTTGAATCCGCAGCGGTTAATCAGCGCTTCGTCTGGGATTAAACGGAAGATACGCGGTTTCGGATTGCCTGCTTGTTCCCGGGCCGTTATCGTTCCGGCTTCGGCGAATCCAAAACCCAAAGCGGGCCAGGCCTTTAGGGCTTCGGCGTTTTTATCAAATCCCGCAGCCAGGCCAACCGGGTTCGGAAAACGCATCTGCCAGAGCGTCTGCTCAAGCGCGGGATCCTTCACTGTCATGATGTTTCTAAACGCCCCCAGAAACGGGCCGGTGCGCGATAAAACGCCGATCATAAAATCATGAATCCGCTCGGAATCACAACGGAAAAATAATGGACGAAGCAGTTTCTTATAGAGCATTTGTTTACGCCGTTTTATTTTGTCAAGCCCTGTTAGTTTAAAATAAAACGTCACAATATCAACATTTTTTTACGAATAACTATTTGAAATAGTGGGACAAATACTGTATATTTACTTTTAATTAAAGCAGGATTTACTGTGACACAAATTATTAAAAAAACCGCACGAGTTATCGCCAAAATACTGTTTGGACTTGCGCTGGTTATATTTTTTCTGATTGCCGGCTTGCTGGCCTTTACCCAGACGTCGTGGTTTAAATCCATTCTGACCGATCAGGTGGTCTCGATGGTTAATGAGACGATTAATGCCAAGCTGTCCCTGGAATCCATCGAGGGCAATTTTTTTTCGTCGCTGATTGTCAACAACGGCCAGCTGGCCTTCGGCGATACGGTATGCGTTAAATTCCGGCAGTTAAAAATTGAATACGACGCGCTGGCGTTACTGGACAATAAAGTTCATATCGACCAGATCCGGCTTTCGGATCCGTATATTTTAGCGCAGGCCGACAGTGCCGGTGTGCTGAATTTCAGCCGTATCGCCAAACCCTCGGCGCCAAAACCTCCGGCGCCTGTAGATTCCACCGCAGAACCACTGGGCGGCTTCGCCATCCATCTGGGTGATCTGATAATAGAGAACGGGCATATCGTTGTGGACATGCCGGGTCTCCAAAAAGATATATCGGAATTGAATCTGCAGGTTAAGCTCGACGCCGACTCCCAGCGACAGTCTCTGCGCATACCGGAATTTCGTTTTCTGGTCAGCGATTTCTCTAAACCGGTACGTAATAAAAAGCCGGAGCCGATACGCGTACGCAATCTATCGCTCAACGCGAGCGCGCACGCGCTGCCCAAATCGCTGAAAAGCCAGACCCGGTTAAAACAGCCGGACACCCTTTCGGTAACCATTGACGAATTACGTTTCATCACCGACCGCACCGATGTGGCTCTGCGCGCCCGCGTGATTCTGCCGGATACATTGCGCGGGATTGCGCTGGATTATGACGCCTCGCTCCGGATGCATCCCCTGAATCTGGATGATATCCGCGCCTTCGCCGACATCGGACTTCGCGATATCCGGTTTCTGGAACTGGAAACCGACCTCGCCGGCACCGACACCAGCGCTCGCCTGACCAATTTTAAATTCTACACGCCCGCGGGAAAACTGGAAGGCTACGCGTCTGCCGATTTTCCCAATGGCCCGCTGCGCTATGAAGCCGACCTGAAATTCTGGAACATGAACATCGGCGCCTTCGCCGAAAACAGCGGCATACGGTCCAACCTTAACGGACGTGTCACCGCCAAGGGCATGGACATTGATCCGAAAAAACTCATTACCGATGTGACTTTAAACCTGTATGATTCCCGATACGGACATATCGGTATTAAAAATTTCGAAATCGCCGCCAATGTTAAAAGCGGTACAGCCAATTTGACCCGTTTCAGCGGCGTCACTTCGGCCGGAACCTTCAACTGCACCGGATGGTATCATTTACTGAATGAAGAATATCAACTGGAAACCCGTTTTGACCAAATCAATCTGGGCACCATCGCTGCGGACAGTTCGCTGAACAGTAACATTAACCTTTCGGTGATCTACCGAGGTCACGGGCTGAATCCCAATACCATGAAAAGCGAGATGGCCGTACGCTCGGATTCCTCCGTGATTATGGGACGACGGCTCGACCAACTTTCCATCCGCGGACGTTCTGCCGACCGGAAATTTTACATCGATGAATTTAAGGTTCATACACCGCTGGTGCATCTGGGCATGCAGGGCTATGTGGGTCTGGATTCTTCCGTTAACATGAAGTATCAAATTAAAACCATGGATCTGTCTCTGCTGAATAAGTTTGCCGGACAGGATTCCATGATTAAGGATACATTCAATCTGGACCTGGCTTATCGCGGTGAAATCAAGGGCAACATGAAACAGTTGGAAACCATCGGGACCATAGTGGTTACCGGATTTGTTTTTGGTGACGTCCGGGTGGATTCCATACAATTTAGTTATTACTTTAACGGCATTCGTCCCGAAGATTTCATGGACAGTGTCATCGAGTTTGCCAAGCTGGATAGCCATTTGTTCGGAGACATTTATTTTTATACGCGGAATATCGATGCCGGCGGTTCGACGCTAAGGGACCTGACTTTATCCATAACCAAGGAAAACCGAAAGACCCTTTTTGAAGTATCCGGGTATGAGCCGGCGATGGATGCTTTTGCCAGTACCAAAGGATATGTCGTTCTCGAAAAAGAAACCAAAGGCGAGGTGTTTCTGGACAACTTATATCTGAAAATCTCCGGAAAGAATCTCAAAACTAAAGAAGTGAGCGTCAAACTAGGCGAGGACCCGATTATCGATTCCACTTACGAAAAATGGACCGAGGTCTGGCAAAATAAACAGATGATTGACGTTGTTTTTGATACAGAAAAAAACATATATGATATCCGGTCGTTCAGTCTGGATGTGGGCAAGGGTTCCATAGGATTGTTCGGGACCTTTGACATTACGGGAGACCAGAATGTTGATATTAAGGTGAAAGATCTGGATTTATCCCGCGCTAATGCCCTTATCGGCTCCGCCCAGTCGGTCATCGAGGGCCAACTCAACCTGAACGCGAGCCTCAAAGGCAGTTTTGAAAAACCGATTATCATCGCCGACTGGAGTATCTCCAATGGAAAAGCGTCCGAATTCGTCTACGATAATTTTCTCGGCAACATGCAGTACCTGAATAAGAAAATTCAGGTCAACATGACGCTTAATCAGAACAAAGACAAAACGCTGACCATGGGCGGCTATTTGCCGATGGACCTGTCGTTCAAGGCGGTGGATGAGCGTTTTACCAAGAGGCCGATGAAGTTCAAGATCCATTCCGAGGGCATCGATCTGCGTTTCCTTCAGACGTTTTTCGGCAAAGCGCTGACGCTGAACCGCGGTGAAATCAAGATTGACATGGATGTGTCCGGAAACCGCGAGAAACCGGTGCTGAAAGGCGAGATGAAAATCGAGGACGGCATGCTCACCTTTCCGCGCTCCACCATCGGACAGAGCTTCCGCAACGTGCGGATGTTTATGCGTATCAAGCCCGATAGTATCTATCTGGACACGCTTACCATGCAGTCGGGAAAAGATCCTAAATCCAATCTGTTTGTTGATGGCGCCGTCAATCTCGCCGACCTGATGAAGAATTTTGATTTCAGCCGTGTTAATGAAGTCGGTTACAATTTTCAAATTACGTTCAACGATTTTATCCCCATCAACACCAAATCCGAGACGTCGTATCTGCACACGGCGAAAATTACCGGCGTTATGGATATATCCGCCAAGCAGTTGTACAACACGAAAGTTAAAGGCGATCTGCAAATACGCAACTCGCAGATCTGGGTGGTAGATCCCACGCGTGCCCGTTCCGTCTCAGCGGTAGAGGGCGCCAAAACATCGGCAGTATCTGAAACCGGAGAAAAACCGCTAGATTTTTATGAAAATCTCGATCTCGATCTCATGATCAGCTTGCCGGAAAACTCGGATAATTCCATTCGCAGCGCCGATATGCTCTTGTCGCTTTACGGGGAAATCGGCGTTACCAAACCGGCCGGCTCGCAGGACTTTTTCATCAACGGCAACGTGAACACCAAGAAAGGCGGTAAGTACGCCTATCTCAATGCGGCCTTCAACATCGAAACCGGCGAAATTATTTTTACGGGCGAGCCGGGCATCAATCCCGAAATCAATATCCTGGCCGTCAAGCGGTTTGAATACAAGGACGAGGAAAATAACCCCATTCCCGCTGAGGCCCGCATTCAGGTAACCGGCACGCTGATGAAGCCACAAATTGCGATTACCGCCGTCGAGCGCGGCACTGACGATCCGTTGCCGGGTTTGACGGAACCGGTGGATATCTTGTCCTATCTGGCGCTGGGCGTACGCACCAAGGACCTGACCAAACTCGGCGCCGAACAAGCCGGCGACTTCGCCAAGCAGGTGGCTATCAATCAGATCCTGAATGTAGTGGCTAACAAAGCCGGCCTTCAGAAACTGGAATACAGTGCCGGCACCGGTACGCAGGGCGCTTCGATTGCGGTTTCCAAGCGTATCAGCGAGACGATTTCAGTCAGCTTTGAAGGTGGGCTCGAAGGCGGCGCCGGTAAAAACATCACGCTGGAAATTTCCGCCGATTCCGTCTGGCTCGTTAAGAATATTCCCGGCCTGAAGAAATGGAAAAAAACGGTGGAACTGGAATACAAAACTCCCGACCAAAGCAAAACCACCCAGCAGGAGGATATTATCAACTTTATCCTGTATTTCAAAAAGGAATACTGACCGGGATGTACATCGACACGCACGCGCACCTGGATTACGACTGGTACGACGAGGACCGCGAAGCCATGATCCAGCGCGCTTTCGATGCGGGTGTGGATCAAATCATTACCATCGGCATCGATGGGGCCTCCAGCCGACGGGCTATCGAACTGGCCGCCCGCTACGATCGTGTATGGGCCTGCGTGGGCATTCATCCCAACGACATTTTGAAACATCCCGATCACACGATACAAAACCTGGAAGCGCTTCTCTCTCAGCCAAAGGTCATCGCCGTCGGCGAAACCGGTCTGGATTATTACTGGAAAGATACCCCACCGGATATTCAGAAAGATTTTTTTATCCGGACTATGGAATTGGCGGCCAGCCGTGATTTACCGGTGATTGTACATAACCGCGACGCGCATGAAGATGTCATAGAAATCATCCGGTCGGTCCAGGATCGAATTGGCCGCCATGCCGTGAAAGGCGTCCTGCACTGTTTTTCGGGCAATGAACGCTACCTGTACCAAGCCCTCGAAACGGGTTTCTATTTATCCGTTGCCGGCAATGTCACTTTTAAAAAATCCCATCTGCCGGATCTGGTGAAACAAATCCCTCTGGACCGATTGCTTATCGAAACCGACGCGCCTTTTCTGTCTCCGGTCCCGTATCGCGGAAAAAGAAATGAACCCGCCTATATTCATTATACGGCCGAAAAATTGAGTGAAGTATATAAAATACCGATCCTCGAAATTGCCCGAATTACATCGGAAAACGCATTGAATCTTTTTAAATTAAACCTTCCGTTAACTGTGAACCCGTTCACACTGTGAATATTTTATACTATAATGCAGAGGTTGCATGGATTAGACGCGTAATAAAAAAAAGAACATAAGTATTGAATTTTTAATAAAATTCCGGTATAAATGTTGCAGTTTTATAATCGTGATTAACGATTTACAGGATTAAAGGCTGTCCGAAATGAAAAATGTTATATACTTATTGGCGTTAATAATCGCAACGGCAGTATATGCCCAGCAGGACAAGAAATCAGTTAGCATTAATACTACCGATACGCTGACTTTAGAAACGTGCATACGCATTGCTCTCGAAAATCAACCGGTAATTAGCGCTTCACAAGGCGCTATTCTTACTTCGGAATCAGAATACACGCAGGTGCGTTCGCTGTACTTTCCGCAAATTCAGGTAGACGCGGGGGCCTATATGACCAACACCCCTTTGCAGTCGGCCAACGTGCTGACGCCTTCACCGACCATCGATCCCCGCCGGAATAAAATTACTTTCATACCCACCATGCGTATGAGCGTGAAGCAGGGGATTTATGATTTTGGACGAACGGAAAAAATGCTCGATTCCAAGGAAAAACTGATAAAGGCCGCCGAGAAGTCCCTTGAATCAACGAAGGATGAAGTGGTGCTATCCGTAAGTCTGGCTTATTATAATTATGCGCTTTCCATTGAAGTGGTCCGCATCAATGAGGAACGGGTCCGGCAGGCGCTAAAGCATTTGGAGCGCGCAAAAGGTTTTTATGAAGTTGGAAAGATCGCCGAGTCGGAAGTATCAAAAGCAGAACTGGAATTATCGAACGCCGAACTGCAGTTGATAGACGCCCGCGGTAAAAAACGTCTGGCGAAAGTCAACCTGAACAATGCCATGGGTATCATTGAAAATGACGATGATGAATCGGATTACCGGACATCGGAACATGCCGATTATGAGCCATTTCGGGCTAATCTGAAGGAATCAATTGATCAGGCGCTTGAAAGCCGCAAAGACATTTCCGCTTCGGCGCTGAAAATCAGCGCATGGAAAAGCGCGCTCAGCAGTGCCCGCAGCCAATACCGCCCGATTATTACCGCGTTTGCCGGCGTCAGCCCGTACCTGATTCAGAAAAATCCCTTAGCGAATATTAATCAGGATCAATATAAACTCGGCTACAACATAGGCGTCAATTTTGAGTTTCCGATATTTCAGGGACTCAGCGTGCGCGCGGATATCGCCGAGGCTCAGGGCGGGCTGCGCATCGCTACGGCGCAGGCCAATGTTCTGCGGCAGAAAATTATCCAGGACGTGCAGGAAAAATTTTTCAGCGTCCGTTACGCGGAAGAACGGTATAAGGCCACCGATAAGCTCATCGCGCAGGGCGAACGCAACCTGAAGCTGGCGGAGGGCCGCTTTGACACCGGCATCGGCTCGGCTATCGAAATCACCGACGCCAACGTATCGCTGGCCAACGCCAAAATCGAACGCATGACCGCGCTGTACGAATATAAAATGGCCCTGCTCCGCTTTCAGAAATCCGTCGGAAGCATTCAGGCCGCTCACCAGACCTCGCTGGAGTAATACTATGACCCGAAAGAAAATCATCTGGTACCTCTCTGTAGTCGCTGTGCTTGTTACGGCCGTGCTTTATTTTGCCTTCCGGGGCGGTCAGGCGCTCACCTATAAACTGGAACCGGTCGAGCGCGGCGATATCCAAGTTGTCATTACAGCAACCGGCAAAATCAATCCCGTTACCAAAGTGCAGGTCGGCACACAGGTCACAGGGACTATTTCCAAAATCTTTGCGGATTTCAACCAGAAAGTAAAAAAAGGCACGGTAATCGCCCAACTGGACCCGACCTTCCTGAAAGCTCAGTTACTGGAAGCGGAGGCCAATCTAGAAAAAGCTAAAGCGCAGGTGGAACAGACTAAAAAGACACTCGATCGCGCCACGGAATTGTTTGACCGCAAGCTGATTTCCCAGTCGGAAAAGGACGAAGCCCAGACCAATTACCAGCTTTCGCTGGCCCAGCAGAAGCAGGCGCAGGCCGCGTACCATCGCGCGCAGGTCTCGCTGGAATATACCACGATTGTATCACCCATCGACGGCGTCGTCATATCCCGTAACGTGGATGTCGGCCAGACCGTGGCCGCCAGTCTGCAGGCGCCCGTGCTGTTTGTGATTGCCAACGACCTGTCCAAGATCCAGGTCGAGGCCACCATTGACGAAGTGGACATCGGCAAGGTCAAAGTCGGACAAGAGGTCACCTTCCATGTGGACGCCTATCCCGACGAAAAATTCACCGGAAAGGTTTCCCAGGTGCGCCTGCAGCCAATCATCACCCAGAACGTCGTGAGCTATGAGGTGATAATCGACGTTGCCAACACCGAAAACAAACTGCTTCCGGGCATGACGGCGAATCTTTCGATTATCGTCGAAACTAAAAACGATATTATCAAAGTGCCTAACATGGCGCTCCGTTTTCAACCGGCACTGAATAAAGAACAGTACGCTAAATTTTCCGCCCAATTCGGGAACCGTTTTGATATGAAGAATAATACGATGGTCTGGATGCTGGATCCCGAAGGCCAGCTTGTTCCTTCCATTGTTGAGACGGGCATCACAGACGGTCAATACACGGAAATCCGGAAAGGCGAACTAAACGAGAAACAGCGGGTGATAACCGGTATGATAAATATCGGCGCTACCGCCAGTTCCACCAAAGGTTTTGTGCCACCTAAAAAGTAAGCCGGAAATGACCACGCACTTGACTCAGCCGATATCCAATAATCATCCGCTCATAGCTGTGCGAAACCTGCGCAAGGTGTACCGTATGGGCGAATTCGACGTGCATGCCCTCCGCGGCATCACCGTGGACATTCACGAAGGGGAATTCGTCGCTATCATGGGAGCGTCGGGTTCGGGAAAATCCACTTTCATGAACATTCTTGGATGTCTGGATATACCGACCTCGGGGGAATATCTGCTGGAAGGCGTACCGGTTGCCCAGATGACCAGGACCGAACAGGCGCATATCCGCAGCCGTAAGATCGGTTTCGTTTTCCAGGGTTTCAATTTATTATCGCGCACTTCCGCCATAGAAAACGTGGAATTGCCGCTCATGTATCAGGGTATCACCGCTAAAGAGCGCCGCGAACGGGCCATGGAAGCCCTCAAAGCGGTCGGTTTGGAAAAACGGTTTGACCACAAACCCAACGAATTATCCGGCGGCCAGCAGCAGCGGGTTGCTATCGCGCGGGCCCTGGCAACCCATCCGTCCATGATCCTCGCCGACGAGCCGACGGGCAACCTCGACAGCAAGACCAGCATCGAGATTATGGCCATTTTTCAGCGACTCAACGACAACGGGATTACGATTGCGCTCGTCACGCACGAAACCGATATCGCGCAGTACGCCAAACGCAATATCGTGTTCCGCGACGGCCATATTATCCGGGATATGATCGTCGAAACCCGCCTGAATCCCGAAGCGGAAATGCGCAAAGTACTGGCCACTTCCATCATTGATAATGCGTAAAGAGTTATGGGATTTCTCAATATTTTAAAAGTTGCTTTTAACGCGCTGAAGCGGAATAAGATGCGTTCGGCGCTTACGATGCTGGGCATCATTATCGGTGTTGGTTCAATTATCGCGATGACGGGCGTGGGCGCCGGCGCCCAGCAGGAAATCGACAGCCAGACGGCCGCTTTCGGCACCAACATGATTACAATACGGCCGGGCGGCATGACCGCCGGCGGCGTCCGCATCCGCGCCGCCAGCCAGTTGACCCTCGGGGACGGCGAAGCGATTGTGAAGCATTCCGACCTGATAACCGCCCAGACTCCGGTGATCCGCATGGTGGCCAGCGTCGTTTCTGCTGAGCGCAGTTGGGGCAGCCCCATCTTCGGCGTGAATACCAGCTTTACAACCATTCGCAACTGGGGCATACAGAACGGCGCCATGTTTACCGATCAGGATTACCGCTCAGGCAATAAAGTGTGCGTACTGGGACAAACCGTGGCAAAAAACCTGTTCCCCGGTCAGGATCCGGTTGGGCAGATTATCCGTATCCAAAACGTACCGTTCCGGGTAGCCGGTGTGCTTGAGCCCAAAGGCCAGCTGGCATCCGGCCAGGACCAGGACGATATGATTATTATGCCCTTCACGACATTCCAGAAACGTCTCGGCGTCAACCGCGATCTCGATTATATCTATGTGTCCGTACGCACAGCCCAGGACATGGATGCCGCCATCGAGGACATTCGAACTATTCTTCGCAATGAGCACCGCATTCCCTCTTACGGCGACGATGATTTTACGGTGCGCACACAGGAGCAGGTCAATGAACTAGCGAAATCTATTTCTAAAACCGTTTCGATTCTCATGTTCATTGTGGCGTCCATATCGCTGGTTGTCGGCGGCATCGGTATTATGAATATCATGCTGGTATCGGTCACCGAACGCACCCGCGAAATAGGCATTCGTATGGCCGTTGGCGCCACCGAGAAAGACATTCTTTTGCAGTTTTTAATCGAAGCCATAGTCCTCAGCTTGATGGGTGGTGTCATCGGCCTGATTATAGGCGTGGCAACCGGCCTGATTCTGGAAATCTTCACCGGATGGAACATCATCGTGACCTTTGTCTCCGTGCTGATCTCTATGGGATTTTCCGCCGGCGTAGGTATTTTCTTCGGTTTCTATCCGGCCCGCAAAGCGGCCTCGCTGAACCCTATCGAAGCGCTACGATTTGAATAAGAACCCCTATCGGATATTTGATGCATAAAAGCCCGGCCGGATGCCAGCGTTTTCAAAAACCAATGGATTTATTTTTTCGGGTCCGCAATCGTAAAGCGGCACGTGCCGGTGGTTTCCTGTCCTGATAAATTGTCCTTGACCCTGATAGTCAGTTTGGCTTCGCCGGGCGGCAGTTCGGAAATGTCGAATAACATGTATTCGTAAACGGTGCGGCGGTTCCCGGTTTTGGTGGTAATCGTACGCGTGGAAGCTGCGTCCGATTTTGTAAACAGACCGGAGACAATATTATTAAAGATGTTTTTGACTCCGCTCATTTGGATCGTATAAGCGATTTCATACGAACACCGCATCGATTCATCCAGTGTGAGATAATAAATCTCGTAATAAATCCCCAGCGGTTTGGTGCGCAGGACTACCGTGCCCGGATTGGGAATGATGGCAATGTCTGAATTCGGCTTGATGAATTTTTTCTGTGTGCCGGTCTCATTAACCGTTGCGGCCAGCTGGATGTCGCTGACTGTTAGGCTGTCGTACGAGTAATCCCGGGGAGATACGGTAAACCGGTATACGCCCTCTTTGAGGATCCAATCGTCCCGGACGCACTGTATGTTCATGCCAATCACGTATTTCTGAGGTTTCAGCGCCAGACGTAATTCATCAATGAAATACATCTTTTCTATCGAGAAACTATCGACGCGTATATCATAATCGGCTGTCTGTTCCTTTACCGGCTGGTAGTCCTTATCCAGAACGCTGAGGCGCACTTTGATTTTGGAAGAAAAATTTCTCATGTTTTTTGTGTCAATGGAAAATCCAGTTCTTTAAATGGAACCAGATAATACACGTCGAGCCGGCTCTGCGTTTGATCCTTAAACGATGCGAAATTACAGCTCATGGGCAGATGAGGAGATACCTGCTTCAGGTCAAATTTCTGCTTTTCACTGTTGAGGAGCGTTTGATTAAATTCTGAATTTATATCCATCTCAAAAGCGGCCGGGTTGGGCTGTCGGGTCCCCCAAAGATGGCGGTTCATGGAAGCCATCAATTGACTGTAAATTGGGTGATGCTGCTGTCGCTCCTCATACACAGCATATAAAACGGCATCGAGGTTTGTTTGATTACTGACATGGCCCGGGGCTACCGCATAGCTCAGCGGGCGCAGTTCAAACTGACCGCTTGCATTGACAAAATCAAAGTATAAGTTATCCTGATAATAATACCAGGATTCATTATCATAAATGCGCACCCCGGCTTGGGATTCTCCTCCCGGCGCTTCGTGAGGCCATCCGGTATGAATGAAATCCGGCTTGCCCAATCGGATATAAATTTTTCCACGGTCATCGTACCAGGGACGTTTTGCAATACCATAGTGTTCCTTCGCGTAAAACAGGCGTTGGTAATGTTCAATCAAACGTTGATTCAGGGTATCCGTCAAATCCGGGTCGCGGCTGATCCAGAATTTCCTGATAAAATCGCGTTTCGCCTCTACGCTCATCAAGCCGGTCCAGGCTTCCGATTCGTTCTTATTGGCAATCACTTCGGCATCGCGGTATAAACTATCCAGCTTGACGGAATCCGTCAGGTTTTTTAGCCCGGCGTAGAACGCTTCGATAGCGTTCCGGGAATAACCCAGCTTTATCGACTGCATTGCCAGGTCGATCAAGGGCCAGGTGTCAGCAGAGGTCGTGGTGGCCAGGACCCCTTTTTCATAAGCGGTCAGGGCCTCTCTGGTTTTATTCTGCAGGCGATAGATTTCCGATAATTCGTAATAAGGATGTGAAAAAGTATAGGTTTCAAACAAAGAATCCGCCTGCGCCGCTTGGAGCAGGGCGCTTTCCGCTTCCGCATACTCTTTTTTCAGTAAATGATAAATACCCGTCAAATAAATCCCCTCAACATCATTGGGATACTGTTCGGTCAGTGGACGGAGTATTTTTTCTGCCGCGGCGAGTTTCTGCCGGGGAAGTAAATTAATCAGCGCGGTATTTTTACTCAGATTAGCTTCACGGAGTTTAGCCGCGATATAGATTTTCCGCATACGGGTCGTAAGCGCGTTTTGTTTTTCCAGAATTTCGTAGCGCTTATAGACTTTTTCAAAAGCGCGCGCTTTCAGGTCGGCCAGCGCGTGCTGATCCTCACGGCCGCCCGATATGGAATCCAATCGCGTCGAATCGGTCAGCGCCGTATGAATCGCGCCATCCGCTTGCGCAAAAGCCAATAGGTTCGGAAATGAAAGGATAATAACGCCCGACAGTATATAAAGATACCTCATACGTACTCCTTTATGGATTCCTCCTGAAATAAATCAGCTACAAAAGTAAATTGTATTAAATACGGTTAATTGTCAATGATTTCTTCAATGCGTTCAATATCTTTGATCGCCGGAGTGACAATGGCCTGTTCATACGGCGCACCCCAGAGTTGTGCCCAGGCATAAGGTTTACCGGTGACCTTAACCGTTTTGTGCTGAAGTCTCTTCCGTTCTTCATCCGTGCGGATACCGGCTTCATGGGTTTCCAGTGCGACCGAAAAGCTGTCCGAAAGAACAATCGTTACCCGCCGGCTCTCGAATAACGGACTGCCCGGCCGCTTGCTCTTGGGCATCATAAACACTTCATACCGTCCAACAATTGTTACTTTATGGGTATTGACAAACCGATTAAAATCGGTTTCATTGCGTATCTCGGGGATGGAATCACACATAAAACGATTTTCCTGATTAGTTGGAACGAACAAAACAAACGTAACGCTCATCATATATAATAAGTACACGGCGACTTCATCTCCTTTTGATGGTATAGGCTAAATGAAAACCGCTTCGGAATTGGCTTATCCTGCATACCATCGTTCGATAGACCGGCGTCCAGTCACAAATCAAATTGTTGGTATGCGCTGTGCGACGGATGCACGCATGCATTCATGGTATGAATATTTATAAGTAATGTTTTGTCAGTTCTTTTTTCAGAAAATCGAACGCGAATTCCGGCGTATCGGCGAATTGAATAAGTTTTAAATCCTCGGGACTGATCATCTGGTTGCGGAGCATGGTGTCGAAGTTGATGACTTCTTTCCAGTATTCGGTGCCGTAGATAATAATCGGCAGGGCTTTTTCTATCTTTCGGGTCTGGATCAGCGTAATCATCTCGAAGAACTCGTCCAGGGTGCCGTAACCGCCGGGAAAAATGATTAGCGCCTTGGCCAGATAGGCAAACCAGAATTTACGGACAAAGAAGTAATGGAAATCAAAACTCAGTTCGGGGGAGATATAGGGATTCGGCGCCTGTTCATGCGGCAGGGTGATATTGAATCCGAGGGAAGGGCCGCCGGCTTTTTTGGCGCCGCGATTAGCCGCCTCCATGATGCCGGGTCCCCCGCCGGAGCAGATTAGAAATCGTTTGCCGTCGGACAGCGTCTTGGACCATCGGGTCAGCAGATAAGCTAGTTGCACGGCGTCTTCGTAATACTTGGAGGTGTCCAATTGTATCTTGGCTGATTCCAGTTGCTGCAGGAGTGCCCGGGGCGGATTTTTTTGCTTGCGGATTTTCTGCTGCAGGTCTTTATAATTTTTCTTAGCGACTTCCGGCGTAAGGGTCCGCGCGGAGCCGAAGAATACGATGGTGTCGCGGACGGCCATTTTTCGAAAACGGCGCATGGGTTCGAGAAATTCGCACATCACGCGGATCAGGCGCGCGTCGGGGCTGTTGATAAACTCCAGATTATTATAGGCGGGCAAAGGACGGTTATTGGCGCCCATATGCGGGTATTTCTTACTTGGCTTATTCACGGCGTTTTTCCTTTCGTTAGGATAGGATTTTCTTAATGATCGCATCGCCCATCTGCGCGGTGGTGCAGGACGAGCCCGCTTTCAGATCGGGTGTGACGCAGGCGCCTTCGCGGATGACGTTTCGCAGGGCCGATTCGATTTTCCGTGCGGCTTCCGGTTCGCCGATATGATTGAGCATCAAGACCGACGCCATAATAATCCCGGCCGGGTTGGCGGTGTTTTGTCCGGCAATATCCGGCGCACTGCCGTGAGCGGCTTCAAAGACGGAGGCTTTCTGGCCGATATTCGCGCCCGCGGCAAGACCCGTTCCGCCGGCCAGTCCCGCCGTCAGGTCGGATAAAATGTCGCCGAACAAATTGGTTGTAACAATCACATCGAACGCGCGAGGATCACTGACCAACTGCATGACGCAGGCATCGATGAGCCGGTCCTCAAACCGTATGTCCGGAAAATCCTTGGCCATTTCCTTGCCGACAGCCAGAAAAAGACCGGTCGTGCACTTGAGAATGTTGGCCTTATGAACCAACGTTACTTTTTTACGCTTGTTTTTCCTCGCATAGTCAAACGCGTACCGGATGATACGCTCGGAACTCGCGCGGGTTACGACGGAAATATTCTCGGCGGCAATCACCGTACCGTCGGTAGTAATGAAGTGTTCCGCTCCGGAATACAGTTCTTCCGTGTTTTCGCGGATGACAACAATATCGATATTCCCGAACGGCGTCGTAACGCCCTCAAACGAAACCGCCGGCCGGACGCTGGCGTAGAGCTGAAATTCCTGGCGCATGGATACGTTAACATTCCGGAAACCGCCGCCCACCGGCGTTGTCAGGGGACCTTTTAAACATGTATGGTAGTGCCGGATGGATTCCAGCGTTTCATAAGGTATCGGCGTGTCGAATTTCTCTACGGCCGCCATGCCGGCCAGCCGGACATCCCATTCGATTTTAACGCCCGCCGCTTCGATCACTTTTTTCGCCACATCCGTAATTAACGGCCCAATGCCGTCACCGGGAATTAATGTCAGATTGTACATAGCGCACTCCTGTATGAGGACGGTAATTGATAAAAATTTATATATATAAGATAACGGATTTATACCGATGAATCAAGCCTGATATATAATGCCAGGAACGTAAATATATTATTTGAATTTCTGCACGGGTTATCGAATTACATGATTACATGATTTTCGCGCATTTTTTCCGATTTATAATCTTCAAAGGTTTTGTCGCAAATATCCCAATCACCAATCGATATGCGAAGTATCCGGAAAGCGGCGACGCAATATTTGAGAAATTCAACAGAAAATATCCGGTGGACGATGAAAACCCCGGATTGCTGAAAGGCCGGTGGAAATACACCAAACCGGTAATTATCGGATTTTTCGATAAACAGGCATTAAAAATGATGCCCTTCCGAAGACTATCGGACCATTCTGAAATACCGGCTGGCGAGAGCCGTGGGCGATACCGTAATCGCGGAAGAATTGGATGAAAAAGAAATATCATTTTACCGTTTTTAATATGATGATCGCGGTTTGTAAAGAACAATCTATGGTTGTTTTTAAGTTTTAAAAATACTATATTACCTAGAGGCATATCTGGATATTTTTTATTCATTCATTAATTCAGGGAGGTTATCATGAAAACATTTATTCTGCTGACCAAACTGTCGCCCGAAACTTCCAAACAGGTAAAAGACCGCGCCAAACTGGGCCGGGCTTGGCTGGAGCAGGTCAAAGAAAAATGCCCGGAAGTTAAATTTATTTCGCATTATGCGCTGCTTGGCGCGTATGATTTCATCGATATATATGAAGCGCCGGACGAAGAATCCGCCGCAAAAGTATCGATGATCAGCTTATCCAATGGCGCTTACCAGGCCCAGAGCCTGACGGCCATTCCCTATAAACGTTTTCTGGAACTGGCTGAAAAAATATAAGTTTTTCTTTTGTATCCAAAAAAAAAGTCACCGCAACCAGGTGACTTTTTTTTTATTTAAAAATAACGTTTATAAGAAATTATTTTAATTTTTTAACCAACAGTTTGTTACAATATTTTCATCAAACCACACGACGTTCTGCTTGATTATAAAATACATAATAGATACATTATATGTTATAATATAATTGAATCGATTCGCTTATGGAAGAAATGGTGTTTGATAAAAAGAACGGGCTGGTTCTTGGGCATTTCACGGCTTTAAATAACGGCGAACCAGTCAAAGCGTTTTTTTCTACCCGTACGGGCGGCGTAAGTCCGAAACCATTTGATACGCTGAATCTTGGACTGCGTACCGGTGACGCGATGGATAATATACTATCGAACCGGAGGCGATTCTTTGCCGCGGCCGGCATCGATGAAAATCGGGTGGTCCGCCAGATGCAGGTACACGGTGAACAAATTCGATATGTCAATCAACCCGGTGTCTATGAACATACGGATGCCACGTATACCGATCAGCCCGATCTTTGGCTGACGGTAACCGCGTCGGACTGCGTACCGGTAATGCTCTATGAGCCAAAAATCAAGCTTATCGCCGTGGTGCATGCGGGCTGGCAGGGAACCGCTCTTGGAATAGCTGAAAAAACCGTAAGACAAATCACTGGGCGCTTTGAAACGGCCGCTTCCGATTTTATTGCGGTGATAGGACCCTCCATCTGTCCGGACTGCATGGAAGTGGGGGAGGATGTCGCGGGAAGGTTTGAGGAGCCCTGGGTGATACGGAACGGCCTGACCAAACCGCATCTTGATCTCTGGAAAGCCAATTATGATCAACTGTACCGCGCCGGCGTCCGGGATATTCACACGGTAAGATTGTGTACGAAACATATGCCGGAATTATTCTTTTCCCACCGGGGCAGCGGCGGCCAGTGCGGCCGCATGATAGGCGTCGTTGGCATCACTTATTAAGCGGGGTAACCGTATGTACGAATATTCAAAAAACCTGATCCAGTACGCCGGCGACGCGATTATCACCGTCGGTAAAACGCAGTGTATCATGTCCTGGAACCTGGGCGCTCAGGAATTGCTGGGCTACACGCCCGAAGAGATCATCGGCAAATCCGTCGATATTCTGTCATCGCCCGACAGCAAGCGCTACCTGCGGATGACCGTTTCGGAGGTGCTGGAAGGCGAAACGCTAAAGAACCTGGAATACGAGATGATCGGCAAGAAAGGCAAGGTAGCCGTATACCTGACAGCCTCTCCCATCAAAGACGAACTCAGCGAAATCATCGGCGTTTCTATTATTGCGAAAGATTTGACTGACCAGAATAAAATGATTCAGATACTGATTGAAAAACAGCGCCGCGACGAACACCTGCGCGGGCTTATCGAATCCCTGACTACGATCAATCATCATATCCGCAATGCGATTGCCGGAATCGGGCTCAAGGCGGACGTCTGCCGGCGCATCAACAAACTGGAAGAGTACCAGGAGCTCTGCACGACCTGCACCCGTCAGACGAAACGCATCACGGCTGTACTGGAAAGTCTGCATCAACTGGTCATGTACGCCCGAACCACCGACAAGGACGCGCCGACCAGGGAAATCAACGGATCGCCTTACCCGCAATTCGATATTGAGGCGGATCTGGAAGCGCGCCTGAAAAAAATCGATGAGAGTGAATCCCAATGAACCGGGACGCAACCGCCGCTCCCTGTTTTTCCAATATCCGCGTTGTGCTGGTGGAACCTGAAGTGCCGGGCAATATCGGCGCCGTCGCCCGCGCAATGATGAATTTCGGGTTCCAGGACTTATGGCTCGTCAATCCCGGCGATTATAAGGCTCCGGAAGCTTACTGGATGAGCGTTCACGCGCGGGATATCCTGGAAAATGCCCGCGTCGTTTCTTCGCTGGCCAAAGCCCTTGAAGGCGTTCATCTGTCCGTCGGTACAACCAACCGCATCCGCAACACGCATCATCCGAGTTATATCCCGAAAGAAATCGCGGCGAAAATCAAAACCATCTCCGCCGATAACGCGGTTGCGCTGGTATTCGGCAACGAGCGCACCGGCCTCACCAATGACGCACTGCATCAATGCCAGTTACTGTCCACGATCCCCGCGCATCCGGCTAACGTATCGCTGAATCTGGCGCAGGCCGTCATCATCTTTTTGTATGAGATCTATCAGAACCGATTAGATGGCAACCCGAATTACGAATGGCGCATCACGGATCCGGTGGAAATGGAACACTTATACCAACGCATCGAACGGGTGCTGACCCATGTCGGTTTCGTGCCCCACGATACCATGGAAAAGTTCATCCTGCGTATTCGCCGGGTATTCAATCGTACGCCGGTGGAAACCCGCGACGCGCGGCTGTTTCACCGCATATTCAAGCAAATCGAAGACTACCTGAACCGGTATCCTTAATCCAGCGTTCGGATTTTAGCGTATCAGGATCATCTTTTGAAGCTGCATGAATTCGCCTGACCGTAAGCGGATGATAGAGACACCGGCTGAAACGTTCTTTCCGTGATGGTCTCTTCCGTCCCAAACGCCTGCAGGCATTCCATCGGTCTGACTCTGTTAACCCGCGTGCGTACTTCCCGGTCCAACCAAAATCCGGTACGGCAAAGAATTTTTCAGGTCCAAAGAAAGCCAGTCGGCTGATCGGTTCCTCGGTAACCACGCCGATTTCAAACGAACATCGGTGCCGGCCGTTTTTTGCTACACGCATCCGCGGATGATTTATACTACCACGCTGCCGCAGCATACCGTTTATTGAATCATCCCAATCTGAAAAATTCCGGAAATTAACCTGTAATTGAAATTTGAATAAACTGTATAACCAAGACGTTGTTGCCGGGAATCGCTTGTCACCTGCGAAATCAGTATAGCATTACATGAATCCGGATAAGATTTTCAAATCACAAAAAAAATGCTCCGGTCAGGAGCATTTTTCTTTAAAAAATAAGAAGCAAAGACAAAACTAAAACCGATAACTGAGACTCACCAGCACCTTATGAGAACGGTTCTTTTCGTTGGTCAGCAGCGGGTTATCCTGGTCGTCCGTACCCAGAAGGCCGTCGGTCATGGCCTGTTTCCACCAGCCGTACTGGTAAGCCGCGTCCACTTTTACCTGTTTATCCAGAAGGAACGATACGCCTCCGGAAAGAAACTGCCGGTTGGATGCCACCATTTCCACGTCGGGCTTGTACGGCGAGGACTGATAGTAATATCCGCCCATGACTTTGAAACCGAAGCGGGGTACGATGGCTTCCGCGCCCAGACGGTAATTAACCGCTTCGCGGCAATACGAACGGATGTTGCTGTTTATTCCGGCGTCGATATCCTCACCGCCATCGTAAATGTTGGAACTGAAACGGGTCTCTGACCAATCCAGGAATTCCACGCTACCGGTGAGCATCAGCATCTTGATTTTGTAGGAAGCGCCGATCTCAAAACGCCAGGGCGAATGGATCGTGTATTTCCGGTACGAATCATCGGTACTGGTGTACGTATAACCGCTGTCGTCCAGCAGGTCTTCAAAATAATTGGAATTTTCCTCGACGGACAGATACGATGGCGTCGTAATCGTCAGGCCTAAACGGAGATTCGGATTGGGGCGGAACAGGGAACCCATTTTGAAACTGACACCGGTATATTCCGGCGACACTTCAAAGGAGACATTCTTAGATTCATAATACGTGTTATAATTATAATCATAAAGAATATCATCCGGATCGGTTTCCCAGTACCGCACATCAGCATTATTGGATCCGGTCAGCAGGTTTAGCGATCCGCCGATAGAGACATTCGGCGAGATATCCACCGCGCCGGCGAAAGTCCATTGATTCAAACTGCCTTCGATGGAAGTCTCCTCCGCCTGATGAAACCGTTTACCGAGCGTAGTCAAGAAAGGTGAGCCAGAAAGCTCGTTGAAATCCGAGTACGAGTTGATGCGGTTATAACCCAACGCGAATACCAGGCTTCCGCGGTAAGTGGGGAAGGGGAAGACCATGCCGACGGAATTGATAGCAGTAAATCCGTACGAATTATTGGTCATCGTGCCCTGGTAATTGATGTCACTTTTGTTGGTTGTCCGTCCCAGTCCGGCATGAAATTCCATTTTCTTTATCTGCGCCAGTCCCGCCGGATTCCAGTAGGTGGCGGTATAATCCTCGGCGACCGCGGTAAACGCACCGCCTAAGGCCATGGCCCGCGCTCCCGGCCCGAATTCGTTATAGAACGGACGGATGGCATCGTTTTCGGTCTGTGCCTGAGCCGACAGAGTTATTAAGAAAGCGCCGATAATTGCTGATAAACCGCGTTTCAGATTACGCATGATAGATCAACCTCTTTGGTTTATTTTTTGCCCCCCCGCGCCGAACCGCGTTCGCCGTAATTCCGGCGTTCGTTATTGGATTCGGTATGGCGGGTCGTGGTTTCACGCTGCTGACCGGTATTCTGGTTATTGCCGGCGTTGTTCTGAGATGATCCGGAATTATTATTTCCGGAGGATGTGGTTGTAGTGGTCGCGGTGGATGTGGCGGAAGTTCCCGCTGAAGACGATCCGCCGGATGACGAACCGGCCGATCCGGACGTTGTGCCTGTGGGAGCTATACTGCCGGAACCCGATTCTTCCACCGCGGTTCGTCGCTGGCCGTAATTACGTTTCGAATGCTTTGGACTATCCGAACCATAGCTGTCCACGCCGCCTCCGCTGACCGTATGCGACGGATACCACCACGGCAGCGGCGCGATATAATAATCAATCCATATTGGGGAAGGGACGTATTCCCCGCCGACGCTATAACCGTTATACCTATCGGCATCGTTTTCTTCTGTCAGCAGAGAGTCTGTTTCGGCCGTATCCTCAAGGGTTTCATCAACCATGGTTTCCTGTGCCTTTTCGAGGGCAGATTGCGACATATATAACACGGTATAGCATCCCGGTATCGTCATCGTAAAAAAAAGAAAACTGACGCTATATGCTATTTTGTTAAGCGTTTTCATACGTTACCTTCGGTTCGGTTTATAACCGCGGCCGCTCTGCGACCCGGAGGATGAAGAACCCGAACTGCGACCGGAGCCACCGCCCGAAGAACCGCTCGAAGTCCCGTAATCACGGCCTCCGTTGCTACCGCCGGAATTGTAACCCCGTCCGGTGTTGTTCTGCTTTTGTTCCCGGCTCTTCGAACCGTTTTGTTCCCGTATCCTGTTCTGTTCTTTGGGTTTTACCTGTCTGACGGTTCCGGATTTACCCTTGACTTGCCGTTTTGTGGTAGATTTGTTAACCGCTTTTTTGGACTGGTCACCGGCCCGGGCGTTTTCATTGTCCGATTGATACTTCCGTCGGGTATGGCTGTTCTTTCCTGCTTTGACCGCTTTGGAGCCGGTGCCTGTAGCTGTACCATCGGAACGATAGGTGCGGGAGGTATAGCCGGACCCAGATATAGCGCCGGCGGTACTCACGCGGCTTCTGTCGCCGAATCCGCTGCCTGAGCGTACACCGTACCCCCGCACGCCATAACTGCGGCGCGTATTGTAGGGGTAATCTCCGTCCCAGTAATACGGATAGTGATGGTGCCACCACCAACCGTAATGCGGCGGATAATATGTCGGATAACAGCAGTAGCCCCAGTAATAATAATTATACCGGTAATAAGGGTCATACCAGTACGGATCCCAATATACGCCGGTGCCGATATATATGCCCCAGCTGTACCCCGGATAATACGACCATCCTCCGCCGTAATACCAAGGCGAGTAATAGGGATAATAATACCTGTTTATAACAACTGTCCCGGATTCTTTGACGTCTTCCTCTTTCTTTCCCTGTATGGTATCTTCGGCGATGAAAGCTGTATCTTCAGGCGCTTCTTCCTCGTAAAGCGAATCGGATACGTCACTGGATTCATCTTCAGGAGCATTAAATTCTGAATAATAATCTGAAGTACTTTTTAATACGGTATAGCAACCGGTGATAGGAGCGCTGATAAGAATGTATGCTAAAACCGCCATTCCCCACGAACAGCAGGCGGAAAGGAGTTTATTTATATTCATACCGCTCACCTTTCCTTTCTTTGAAAATCAAACTAATAATTAATCCGTTTATTAATGCTTTTTAACGCGTAACAGTAAACCCTTATTTCATAAATTACTGTTTAACTCTTATCTGACACTAAAAATATACCCCATAAATCATGAAATGTCAACATATTTGTTTATAAATTTTGACATCTGTGTTTATACCACAACCATATAATACTTTATCACTAAAGTTTTCTTTTATTACTTAGACGATTTAAAGGTTAAAAGGTATTAATAAAAGATAAACGCAACTCCCTGGAGTACTTTCCGAAATCACTGGAGTTATTTAGAATATCCTTTAAAAGGAACTCAACCATTACTTTGTTATTAAAATTCAGTTTTGCTCCGGCGTTCAGGTAACCGCGCTGACGGCCGACAATTTTTTTGTTATCATTGAATGCGATGCCGTATTCGGAGACAACCGACAATTCCGGATTGATGCTTTTATCAACGCCGATAAAGAGAGACGGCTCGTCATCTTTATCTTTCTTTTCCGTTACCGCCCAGTTGATGCCGCCATGAAAGCCGATCGTGCCGAGGAATGAATAATTCTTGCTGGCCACGGCAAAAAGGCCCAGCGATTTCTGGGCGTAGCGGTCAACCCGTTTTACGGAAGTATCCACCGGCAGACGTTTATAGAAGTGTCCGTAACCCTGGGAACAGAAGCCGGCCACAATAGCCGGCATGGCGACTGATTCATCAATAAAACGGTAGCGGACATCCACGCCGGGCATCGGGTTGAAATTGATCTTGCCGGTGCCTATGAATTTTTCGCCGCCGTAGGAAATGCCGATCATGAAGCGGTCGGTAATGCCTACGTTGATGTTGGTAAGGAGGCCGCCGTTGGCGAACGCCCGTAAGCCGACCTCATACTGGCCTTTGCCGAGTACAGCCGCCGTCGGCACATCCACTAATTGTTTCTGAAGCTTGACGATGTTTACGGTTTCAGCGTTTTCCGAGTCCTGCGCGACAGCCGGCCAGACGGCTATCACCATGCCGATTAGAAATATCATGTAATTCTTCACGTGGATCAACCTCCGTTTATGGTTATCATGAATCTGCCCCGCCGTAAACGGCGGGGCAGGAGTCATCGGATATTACTTGCAGGGATTCGGATAATCCTGGTCGATCATCCAGGAATAGCGCGAATCGCCTTTGAGCTTGCCCAAAGCGCCCATATGGCAGTCGCCCTTGGTGGGGCCGTTCTGCCGGCAGGAAGCGGAGCGGATGCGGGCGTTTTTCTCGGTGTCGGGATACCCGGCGGCGATATCGTAATATTTGGCGGCCACCAGAAACGCCTCCTTGGCGGGCATGTCCAGCGTGTTGCCGGATGCAGATTTGATGCCGTCTAATATCGTCTCACCGATCAGATAGTAGGGCAGGCCGAATTTTCTCATGTTCGCCGCCTTCAGACACAGGTTCCATGCGCGTCCGAATTGTTTGGACTCAAGGGCAGAACGGGCATAATCGCACGTCAGATCCGGATCATTGGCGTCTATGGTGTACGCATGCTCAAAAGCTTCCAGCGCTTCTTTTCGTTTCTGCAGGGCGTCATATGCTTTGCCGAGTTTCCACCAGGTTTGCTTGCCGGACGAATCGGTCTTCAGGATTTCCAGCGCCGTAGCGATGGCTTCATCATATTTTCCGATTTTAAGCAGTTCATCCAGTTTATCCCCGATGAAAAAATCTTTGCTGGCATTTGGAAAATGCCGGGTATATTCCTCGCATTTTTTGAACCAGTAATCCTTGCCGTATTGCTTGATGACGAACGACTTAAAGCCGTCCAGCACATATTTCCATGTTTCCTCGTCGGCTGTGTCAACGGATAGGTATTCATTGTACACCGCCACCGCATCTTTGTATTTGGCCGCTTCAACCCACATGCCCGCGATGCGCTTGAGTTCTTCGTTGGATTTGGTCAGGTTGTAATATTGCCGGTAGTAGAATGCCGCTGAATCGTACTGTTTGAGTTCCTTATGATACATTTCCCCGATTTTATAGATATACTGGGATTCCTGGAATTCCGCATAACCGGCTTTGTAAACCATGACGGCGCTGTCGATGATTTTCAATTTAAAGTAGCAATCAGCGAGCTTGTCATAAACCGTGGTAAATTTGCGTTCATCTTTGTTAGGGCGCAGGACTTTATCGCAGGAGGTTACGCCCCAGAAATACGGAATGGCATTGGCATATTCCTCGTTTTTCCAGTATTCAAAAGCCGTGCTCCAGGTCTTAATACATTCAAAATCAGGACCCTGCTGGTTTTGCGCGTACAGGGACGCGGACGCGTATAAAAATCCGGTCAGCGTCAACAAAGCTATCAGGCGTTGGGTATTCATGAATATTCTCCTATATTGATTATGAGTTTATCTTTTCTTTCTGTTCTGGAACCATCGCTCGCCTCCGGATACCGTGAGGGTAAAACGAATGATGGTATCGCGCACTTTGTTGGAAGCTATTGAGCCGCGCGTACCGGCTTCCACGGCAAAGTCCAGCACGTGCATGGCCTTGTAGAACGGTATCCCGAGACCTGCCGTTACAAAATACTCGCTGGCATAATTACCCGAAGCATTCTTAACATAAAGGTTCTGCATATACATTCCTGCGCGGTAAAGGAATCTTTCGTGGGTTTTTGCCGAAAGGGACCGGGAAGGCTGTTTTTCGCCGCCAATGGATATCCGCATCGTACTCCGGTAGCCCGGATTTTTTTCTTCTATTCGAACATGGCTCCAGCCGGTATAAGTGACATCCATTCCGAGAAGATAATCCTCATTAAGATTATAGGTACCGCCCAAACCGATTTCTGCCGGGTACTTAAGCTTTCTGTTTATTTGTAAACTGGTATCCACGTTTGCTCCATAACGTATTAAGTTATCGTCATGGGATAAAGGAATTGCAAAAAACAGGCCGATAGTAAATGGTTGTTTTTCATAGATGGTGCCAAGAGCAATTCGTGGCCCGTGTATATTATTTTCACTCTTGTCATCCGTATCTATGAAGTTGTCCGAGTCCCAGTCAATAGACCACAAACGTTTGACTTTTCCCATGGTGTAGCGGCAGGCCAGTCCGGCAGTCCATGCAGGATTGATTTTATAAGCTGTTGTCAGATGGATTTCCTGCAGACCGCCGCTGCCGGAATATTGCTCTCTAAAGCTGTTATTGTCGAAAGTCTTTCCGGTCACCGAGAAGTCATACTGTATTCTGGAAATCCTGGAGATTCCGAACGCCAGGGCAACTCTTTTTCCGAGCGGCGTCCCAAACGCCACATGGGTGATGTTGACATTGTCGAAATATTTATTATCCCTGGCGGTGTTAGAATAAAGCCCTTCGTATGAAATACCGCTCTCAATTTTGAAATTGCTAATTCCCCATAGGGCCGCCGGATTATAGAGATTCATGGCGTTTCGGCTCGGGACGGCCAGTAAAACCTTTCCCATTCCAATGGAACGCGCGTTTACGGACGGCTGCATCAGGCCGAAACCGGCGCCGGAAAAGGATGACCCACCGGCGGTAAGCCATGAGGGGATTAAAAGAAACGTAAGCAGGATAAACAGTAAGCGCATAGTTTAATCTTCCGGCGGCAAAGTGTAATAAATGATGATTCGCGGCGAACGGTACTTATCCAGAGCATAATTATTATAAATCCGTAAGCGGTATAAACGGTCATAGCCGCCTTTTAGTTCCCGCGCATTATAAATCTGCAGTCCGTAATTGGACGAAGGATTATTAACCCATTTCTGGAATTGGCGTGTGATGGTAAAACGTAGGGTATCATCGGCGGCGTTATCCGTTAACCAGCGCTGGGAAAGGTTGTCATAGGTAAGCCAGGAATAATCCTCACCGCTCACGGCGACATTGCCGGGCGTCCAGCCGGTGGTGTCGGTCGCGGTGCGCACGGTTTGGAGGCTGATGGAATCACCGGTTTGGCGGCGGTAGTCGCCGGTCGGATCGATATTCAAAACCAAATCGGCCCGGCTGATGGTAGCGCCGTGCGGGATATTATTGGTATTAAACCGCAGAAGGGTATGATAGATGACGCCGCTGCCGACGTTTAATTCCGAAGCCGGGCGCGGGTTCCCATCACGGTATAAATAACCCTGCCGTCCGCCGTTATAACTGCCGTAACCGCTGAGTACAATCGGAAATACGGTAGCCGAGTCGTAAAAAATTTGTCCGGATTTGAGAACTTTTTGATATTCAAAAACAAGGCTTGGTGCGTAGGCCTTATCGGGCGTGGTGGCGCTGGCGGCTTGCGTAACGTTGGCGCCGTAAAACTGCGCAACAAAACCCGGATTGGCAGGAAAATCAATCAGGATGCCGTAGTTATGACGGGTCGTATCCGTGCGCGCGTACACCCATTGCTGGACGGTATCCCGAGGTAAAGGGATCGTTTGCTGAACTTTGGAAGAATCGGTTGCCGTGACATTAAATTGCACGATCGGTACCGTCCCGTAATCGACGCCGGGCTGAAAGCGGTTCCAGCGCAGATCCGCGGATTCCCAGGCGCGCAGGACAGGATATACGGATGCCGTAAAGGACCCGGACCCGCCGTAGGCACCGGCGTAGGTCAGATTCAGCCGCGTCGTATTGGGTAGTACGATTACGCTTTCAGCATCGGCCGGGATATTGAAATAAAAAATAATCCGAAATTCATTGCCGTCAACCGCGCCCAGGTACAGGCGGTCCGTCAGGGAAGTGGGTACGGAATCCATAAACGAAACCGCGTTGGTCAGTTGGTCGGCAAACAGGGTATCCTTGCGGAACCGTCCTCCCAGCGCCTCCTGGTCAATACCTTCGATACCTATATCATCAATGGTTTCATCACAGGCCGCTAATATCAGAACCGATAAAAGCCAAATGATTTTGGAAGATAACCGCACGTATCCAGACGCTCGGAATTCTCTATTAGATTTCATATACTATATTTATCCGTATTCATTAGGCGCGGTAAATCAGAATTTAATATTCAGACGATACCCGCAGAATTTACAATTTGAGCCGCGTAATCCCCCGAGATTGGACTGATAATCCCGGCGCTTGATCACCAGCCGTTTACAGCTGGGACAGAAGGTATCCATCACGCCGTCGATGTCGGTGTCCGTCAGGTAAATAAAATTCAGCTTTTGCGAGGCAATTTTATAAGCTTTTACCAGTGTTTCGTTGGGCGTCATGATACGATCGGTCATTTTATAATGCGGAAAAAACCGCTTGAAATGGACCGGAATGTCTTTGCTGATTGAGGCGACAAAATCGACGAATTCATGGATTTCTTCCTCACTGTCGGTCAGGTCCTTGATCACCAGGTACGTCAGTTCCAGATGGGTTTCCTCATAGGCGATGCGAATCGAGCGGAGAACGACATCCAGCTGGCCGTCGATGTACTGGTCATACGTGGCCTGCCGCATGGACTTGACGCTGATATTAATGGCATCGACGTAAGAAATAATTTCGCGGAGAGGTTTTTCGTTGATATAGCCGTTGGAGACAAGGATGTTCTTCTGTCCGATGCCTTTGAGCTTTCGCGTGGAATCCATGAGATAATCGAACCAGATGAGCGGTTCGGTAAACGTGTAGGCCACGCCGATGGAATGACTTTTCCCGGAATATTCCAGCAGGGTCTGCAGGGAGATTTCCTTGGTATCCTTGCGTTCCATGGTCAGCGCGTAGTTCTGGCAGAATTTACAGTACATGTTACAGCCGTTTGGCGCGATGGACAGCACATTGGAATTAGGATAATAATGAAAGAACGGTTTTTTTTCAATCGGATCGTAGGTCGCGGTTACCAGGCGGCCGTAATTCACGGCAAACAGCTTGCCGTCGATGTTCCGGTAACCCCAGCAATCGCCTTCCTTGTCCGGGGCGATCCGGCAAAAACGCGGACACAATTCGCAAACCACATGATCGTTTTCTTTTTTATAAAATTTGGCTTCTACCATGGCGTACCTTATCAATGGCGGAACAGTTAGAAATACACTAACTCAAAATATATTGAGATAATTTTATAAATGCAAACTCAAAATGCAGTATCCATTAGAAAAAAAACGCTGTTAAACGGATGAAACCCTATCTGTCCAAAAACAGCAAGGAAGGAATTATCGCAGCGAATAATTCAGCCTTGCGTATAATGATAAGCGGGAATCATCCGTATTACCGATTTCTCCGGTTACAGAAAGGGTTGCATATACGCTGTGTGATATTTTCGTACCCAGATCGGCTGAAATCAACGACAGTTTCCGGATAGAAGAGGTGGTTTCACGCGAGCGATTGTTAATATTGATTTGATAAATCCAACGGTACGAATTGATATAATAGGATAACGTCAGGTCCCATTTGCCTTTTATGAAGGATGAATTAAGATATCCACCGGTTTTAATATTCTGCAGCCAGTGATTTCTGGTATAACCGCCTTCCACGCCAAGTTGGAACCGGTAAAAAAAATAATTTCTGTAGACAGCCTGCACATTTCCGTATGAGAGGTCATCATAACCGAAACGTTTTTTGACCGAAGGCATAATATCCAATGAACCGATAGAAGACAAATAAAACACCTGCCAACCGGCCGTCAGGGATACGTCTTTTTCATTGGTCTGATAAAAATATTTATCCGGCGTGGCGACGGTATCCGAGAGCGTGCTGAACCTTGTGTATCGGTTCAGGTATTCGAAATTCAGCCGGACATACCATTTCCGGCTGAAGCGGTAATACAGATTGGTATAGGAATAACCGATAAGATGCCGGTTGAGCATATACATGGTTTTATGGTAGATGCGCACCTGCGTCAGCGGTTTCGCTTCGCCATACAGGAAGGCTTTACGGGATTCGTGGTTTACATATTTTTCAGTCGTAAAACCCGCACCGATCCCCAGGAATGTTTTTTTAAAGAACAGGCTTGCGCCGGTATTATATCCGGAGCCGGTTAATTTATTCTCATAATAATCGTTAATGGTTCCGCCGAAAGCGGATAACTGGAAAGACCGGTATAGCGTTATATTTTCCAGAGAGGCGCCGTTGACCGGATAGGCGTCGATAACTGTCATATAGGGAATAACCCGTCCCAGTTTAAATTGCCCGGAACCCTGACCATAGGAAGCATACAACTGACGGATGATATAACGATTCCGGAAATGTCCGTCCTGTATCGGCTCAGGAGCCGTAAAGGCGGTTTTTTGGTAGGCATCCAATTTAATTTGATAACGGATGCGGTTTCGGGTGCTGTCATAAAACCGATAATTCAGATTCACGTAGTTGGTTACTGAATTCAGTTCCGGAGCGACAGACAAAGGCCGGGTGTAATAGTTCCAGCCAACCGATATGCGTCCCACAAGGCGTTTAGGGGTTACCGGCATTAGAGTATCCTGTCCGAAAGCCCGGACAGTAAGCACAAACAGCATGGCCAGAAGGCTACCGCGCATGATGAAATTCACTTCCGCCGTTTAAATTTATGCCGCCGGACGTCATCATCGCCATGATCCTCTTTATGGTCAAAATCATGACATTCACGGCATGTATAGGTTTCATAATTGGGCGCGTCTTTATGGCAGGTTTCGCAACTGCGGCGGTGATGGCCGCGCAGGGGAAACCATCCGTCATAATGCGGATAATTGTCCCAAGCGGTCAGGCTGTGGCACAATCGGCAATCGCCCATCTGTTCATATTCCTGATGTTTAGGCGACACACCGACCGGACGGTGGCAATCGCCGCATTCACGCACGTTAGGCATTTTGAAAGTGACGAGGTCTTTATGACAGTCGGCGCAGTCCAGGCCTTTATGGGCGCCGATCATGAAGAACGTTTGGTCGTTGTGGGTGAATGTGGACGGCGACCACGCGTGTTCGTTATGACAGCGCTCGCAATCCTGCCCGAGCTGGCCCCGGTGTACATCGGGATGGCAGGCGTTACAGGAACGTACGGTCGTACTGAAATTACTGCCGCCGTGGCATTGCGTGCAGGAAGCCGACTGATGGGCGCCTCTCAGCATAAATCCGGTGCGGCTATGGTCAAAATCGATATTTTTCTTTAAAATTTTCCACGATTCCGTGGTATGGCAGGCCTCGCAGGGAATGTCCATTTTTTTATGGGGAATTTTCACATAAGGGGTATCCGCGGAAATGGCGTTACCGTCCGGGTACGATAAAACCTCTGGTATGCGCCGGGAATGTTCCGGGCTGCCGTCAGAAGCCAGAACTAAATAAATGAGCAGGATAAAAATCATTTTTTTTCAAACACTCCGTTATGCGCATCCGGATGGCAGGACGCGCAATTGACATCAATGGGTTTATATAATGGGATTAAAGTGTCGCTCTTGATTTTAGTTTGAATATGGCATTTATTGCAGTCCGTTCGGGCATGCGCACCGGTCAAGGCGAACCGGGAGTGGACGGCATGGTCGAAAATCGCGGGTTTGAAGGCCGTTGTGTTATGACATTTTCCGCAATCCGTCATGGGGTGCTGTTCGCTAGCGGCCGGGTAATCAGCCAACTGGCCTTCATGGACGTCCTTATGACACGACTCACAGAAAACTGAAAGCGGCCGGTATAATATCCGCTGTTGATCTGTATTTTTATCAATCCATTTATGGCATTGATCGCACCGGAGCGAAGCATGTTTTCCGGTCAGCGGGAAACGGGAATCCCGGTTATGGTCAAACCGGCTTTCGGTCCAACGGTTTGTTGTGTGACAGGCGGCGCAATCATGTTTTTCGATTTTATCACGGAACTGCCCCTGATGGATATCTCGGTGACAACTGTAACAGGTTGGCGCCCGGAAACGCAGCATCAGTGTGGCAGTATCGGCTTGGATTTTAATCCCTGTTCGCGCCATGAAGGTTTCTTTATTCGTCCGGGTATGACAGGATCGGCACGCGACCGTATCATGGGCTCCAAGCAGCGGATACCCGGTCTCTGTGTTGTGACGCTGAACCGTAAACGTCGAAGGCACAAAACCGGCGACGGTATGACAGGCTTCGCATTTTCCCTTATCGTCCCGGTGCGATAACTGACCGCCGTGAACATCCCTGTGACAGTCCGTACACTGCTGGTATTTCATATTTGAATAGATCGCCGGTTTTTTCCTGTCCGGCTGATGGCATTGATTGCAATCCACCGACTGATGTCTTCCGTTTAGCGGGAAGGCCGTTTTACTGTGATCAAATCCGCTGATGGTTAAATTTTTCCATCCGCCTGCCGTGTGGCATTTCTGACATGTCGAACCAAATTTACCCGCGTGAGGATCTTTGTGACAGCTGATGCATTGTCCAAAATTCGCTATTTTGTATTTATAATATCCTGCATCATCCGTACCGTCTTCTTTTTTCCTTTTGTCCTGAATCAGAGGATGGCACTGAATACAGGCCACGAGGCTGTGGCGGCCGAGCAAGGGGTATTGGGTGTTGCTGTGATCGAATTTTTCATTGGCGGATTTTTTCCAGTCATTATAATCATGACAATCGTAGCAGTCACGTTTTATCTGGCCGCGGTGCTCATCGAAATGACAGTTGATACAGGCTGTGGATAGACCCAGAAAGGTTTTTTCAAGGCGCAGACCGTCGCTTTGCCTTTGTTTAACCGCCTGGTCCCTGATCCGCGAAACTTTATGGCAGGATTCACACGGAATGTTTTTGTGTTTTCCCTCCAGAACGTATCCGGTTTGAGAATGATTAAAATTTTCTTTGTCGTTTTCCCATTCGATCATCTGAAAATCACGTCCCAGATGATCTTTGTGGCATTCAATGCAGTTTTTACTCCTGACGGATTTGGAAGCGTGATAACCTTTGTTCTGATTTATCCGGTCTCTGATCAGTGTGTGGCATTCCAGGCATTTCTTACTGCTGATTTTCTGCCCCAGTTCATGACAACGGGTGCAGTTGGTTATTCCTTCAAGGTCTGCATGCGCACGAGCCAACGGCCCGGGGGAAATCTGAGCTGTAAGGTGGGTTTCGCCGTAATAAGCGGAAACGGCTGAAACCATTATGAGATATTTCAAACTTTTCAGAATCATTTCTTTTGTGCTACCGGATTTGTTCCAGTGAGGAAGCCGCTTTAACCGCTATATCGGTATGAGGATTAATATGCAGGACGTGTTCCAAATACTTTCTGGCTTCCTCGTCCCGTTTCATATTCAGAAATATCACACCCATATTATAATAGGCTGTCTGGTGACGGGGATTATTCTGAATAACCCGTTCCAGTTCCTCTACGGCGCGCATAGGCTTGCCGGTGTTGTATAAACACACCGCGTAATCCACCCGTACATCGTCATTATCCGGTCGCCATGTAAGGGCTTTCTGATAAGTTCCGAGGGCCTCATCGAAACGGCCCCTATCAAAATACAGATTACCCAGCATGATGAGATGATCCAGATCATCCGGGTTCTTTTTGATGTGGTCTTCGAGCTGTTTCGTTTGCATGAGTAAATCATGATCAGGGGGCATGGTTTTTAAGGCGGCTTTCAGGGTATCGGCCGAAGCCGGTCCGGTTATCCGTAGGTTCTGAGAGTCCGGAACGACGACGGATTCAGACCGGTTCGCATAATAATTTATGCCAATCAAAAAAATGATAATAGCGGCAAAAATCAATATGTGACGACCGGTCTTCATGGTTAACTTAGCTTTAATTATTAAGGAAAATCCAGCCGTAACCAAACAGAAACGCTACGGCAATATGGATGATCATTATTATGAACATGATGATAGCAAACGGAATATGAAACAAATGCCAATACCGAAATAATTTCTGTGTGATTGTAAGATTGGTCAGGCGAATCTGAGTTACTGCATTTTCCGTAAGCGTTTTTTTAATGGTTAAAATTTTTTTCGGATCCGACACCGTTTTACATATTTCGCCGGCCAGTTGTTGTATGTTTTTTTTGTATCGGTAATTTACGAAATGCTGCCGGATAAATGCTTTAAACACCAGACCTTTTGTGTATTTTTCCAGTTCCGCCGTCATGGCGTTTATGGCTGAGATGCAGTCGGGCGCTATGCCGTACTCCTGTACCAACATCCGGAAATTGGCCTCAATCTGTTTCTTCAGTTCCAGAGGCGGAATCTCCCGGCCAGTAATGGTTTTGGGTATTCTCAGATACAGATACCGGCCCAGCATGCCGCTGGCAACCACGATAACCATGCTCCAGAAACTTACAGCGATGATACCGCCAAGCTTGAAGGCCGAGTGATATACAATCAGCGCTGGACCAAGCAAACACAGGAAAATATGAAACTCGAGCACGTGCTTTATAGTGCCTACATTCGCCAGTACGCCCCACCGTTTCCGTAAGGCGTACATGATAACACCCAATGTCATAAGAAAGGACCCTATAAATCCCATGCCATGGCCCCAGTACCCCGATGGATTAAGGAGCTCATGCAGGAAATGCTCGTGGCGTTGATCGACAGGAAGCCGATAATAGTTGAAGCCGATAACCCCGATCCATAGAACAGTCAAGGATCCGGTCAGCGTCAATATGCCGAGATATATTTTATGGGTGCTGTTTTTCATATCGCGATAACCTTTTCTTTCCGCATAAACTCAACGCCGATTTTTTTCAGGAAAGGCGTGGGCATTTCTCCCCCGATAAAAATAAAAATATAATCGTTCGGAATGGCTATCCGGCCGGCATCGGTTTTAACCGACACTGAATCCGGTTTGATTTCCTGTACCTGCGCGTTATAAAGCACCGTAACGGTTCGGCTGGTTTCGGCTTCTTTGATGCGTTGCTGATTCTTACCATTGGCTTTTTCGAATCCGTATCCGCGGTTAACCAGAGTAACTTTGGTGCCTTTCTGACGGGATAGCGCTATAGCCGCTTCGATAGCGCTGTCGCCGGCGCCAACCGCCAGGACATGCCGTTGTTCATAATGGCCGGGATCCAGAAGCTGGTAAGCCACTTTAGACAGGTCCTCCCCCGGAACACCCAGTTTCCGCGGAGTTCCGCGCCGACCTAAAGCCAGAACCACATGATATCCCCGATATTCTTTCCGGGCGGAGGTGAGGATTCTGAAATATCCGTCTTCACGGATTATATTTTCCAGTTTCTCGCCGCACCGTACCTGCAGGTTGTTTTTTGCGACGATACCGTTCCATAGTTCCAGAAGGTCTTCCTTGGAAAGTTCCCTTTTTTTCAGCAGGCCGTATCGGGGTATTTCAACGGGCACGGTCATGACCAGTTTTTGCCGCGGATAGCTCCGAATCGCTCCGCCGGGACTTTGTTCTTTTTCTATCAGCAGGTAATGTAGCCCGCTGTCCAGAGCCTTCAAAGCCGCGCTCATGCCTGCCGGACCTGCGCCGACGATAATTACATCATAAATGGCGCCGGAAGTATCGCGGGGCTGGCTTTTCAGCTTTTCTGAAAGGTTTTCAATGACGCAACGCCCCTGATAGATGGCGTTCCGCAGCAGGGCCATACCCCCGAGTTCACCGATTAAATACAGATTCGGAATATTGGTCTGATAGACGTCATCCAATACGGGAATTTCGGCTGTGGATACGGCCGGATCCAGTACAATTCGGATGCCTGAAACCGGACAGGCCTCGGCACATAGCCCGTGCCCGACGCATTTGGCCGGGTAAATCAGTTCCGATACGCCGTCGATAATGCCGAGTACATGTTCCGGACAGGCGAATACGCACGACGCGCAACCAATACACCGCGAATGGTCAATCAGGGGATGCTGGGCGACTGGCTTTCCTTTTCCCAGCGCGTGGGATTCCCTCTGCTTTTTTCGGTTAGCACGGCTTTTTTTAATGGTTATTAAAATGTAGGGAATTAAAACAACCGCAATGATCAAGGCGCCTGTCAGATACGTTAGAGTGGTTTCCGTCATTCAATCATGTTAAATTTACTGATGAGCTTAATAGTTTAACAAAAGCAGTTTTTTTTTGAAGACAGGCCTTTCTCGGAGGGTTACGTGGTTATTTTCCATGCATTATATGTTAAATATTCAGTCCTAAGAATTCAAGATAAAAAAACATTTCCGTAAAACTTGTAATCATATCTATTGATAGTTTTGTTCATCTAAAATATATTCCTGCCATGTTAAAAAAATTTAAATATGGTCTGTTATTCGTATTTATTGACCTGACCGGCTGGTGGTTATATTGGTTATGGCATAAAACGGTCAGGATTTCTGTATCCGGTCAAATGCCCACGAAAGAACCGGTTATATACGGATTCTGGCATCAACACATTTTTATAATTGTTGGATTTTTCAGTAAGACATTCGCCAGGCATTCTATAACCGCTCTGGTCAGCCCGAGCCCGGATGGAAAGATACTTAGCCGCCTGCTGCATAAACTGCACATCCGTGTTTGCCGGGGATCCAGCGATATCAACGGTCTCAAAGGCTTTTGGTCGTGTATCCGGGAAATCCGTTCTGGAAAATCTCTGATGATCACGCCCGACGGACCGCGAGGGCCTTCAGAAAAAATGAAACCCGGTATAATAAAATTATCGGAAATAACCCGCGCGCGGGTATCTTGCATTACGGCGGCGTATTCATCCTGCTGGCGGTTGTCTTCCTGGGATGGGTTTATCATTCCCAAACCGTTCTCACGCTGTACGCTGCGTTTTACCTTCGCCGAAACCCTCACCGAAACCGAATGCGAGTCTTTGCTTAATGGTTCTCAAGCCGGTCGTTCAGTGGAAAAACCCGTGGCTTAAGCGCTTCGGTTATGCCGGTTTATTTCCCGGGAGCCTGCTTCTGGGAATTATTCTGCGGATCCGGTATGGATGGTATTTTTTAACCGGAGGTAACGCACGCCGGTTCCGTACGCCGGTTATTGCGGTTGGGAGTCTGCTGACAGGCGGCTCAGGGAAAACGCCGCTGGTTAAGCATCTGGCCATTGATTTGACCTTGCGTGGTTTTAAAATTGCGGTAATTTCACACGGATACCGCAAGCGTGGACCCGGTATGGTGATCGTATCAAACGGTCAGCAGCTTCTGGCGGATGTTTATGCAGCCGGTGACGAATCGTATATGCTGGCGGAAGATTTCATCAAAAACGGCTTAAGCATTCCGGTGGTTTCGTCTCCGAGGCGTATGGATGCTCTGCGAATGTTGGAAGCCACCTTTCAGCCGGACTGCGTGATACTCGACGACGGCGCGCAATTCCGAAAGCTTTTCAAAAACTGCGAAATACTCACCCGGGATTATTACGGCTTAACGCTGCCCGATTGGCTTCTGCCGGTCGGCCGGAGAAGAGACCTGGTCCTTGGTCGTCGCGACAGGGTTATGCACGTGATTACCAAAGTTCCCACCCCGGCGGTACATGACATGACAATCCGTTACGCATCTTCGGGGCTTTGTTTTGTAAGCCGGTATCAGCCGGTGCATCTGTGCGACTGGATCGGTGGCCGGACGTATGCGCTTGGGCATCTGAGCGGCAGGACATTGATTTTGTTTTCGGCTTTGGGAATGAACGACGATTTCTATCATACTATGCGTGGTTTGGCGGCTAACCATTCGGCGACCGTGGAACGGATTCAGGAATATCAGGATCATCACTGGTACACGGAACGGGATATCCGGAATATTATCGGGGCCGTACGGGAGGAACGGGCCGAAAATTATTTGTGGATAACCACTCCCAAAGACGCCGTTAAAATCCGGCCCGAATGGATACCTCCTGAACTTCGCGGTCGGTTTCTCTCTTTATACGCGGAGGTTGTATTTGATAATGAGAATACTTATATTGAATCGGTTATGAAAATAACCGGTTTAAGACCTCCATCCACCCTCTGAAATTCGGGACCGGAAAGGCACCATGGAAGAACAACGAAAAAAGACCATTCTGGTTGTTGACGATGACCGCAATATCCTCCGTCTGATCAACGTGTATCTCGAAAAAGACGAATACCGCATACTCAACGCCACGGACAGTATCGAGTGCTTTGAGGCCATAGAACGCGCCATGCCCGACGTGATTCTTTTAGACTGGCTGATCCCGGGCGTGGACGGTATTGCCGTCATGGAGCGCGTCAAGAAATTTTATCCGAACATCCCGATTGTGATGATGAGCGCTCATGGGACGATTGAAGCCGCGGTCGAATCCATGAAAGGCGGCGCGTATGATTTTGTGACCAAGCCGTTCGATTCCAATCGTCTGAAGCTGTCGATTCGTAACGCGCTTTTAGTGAGCTCGCTCTCGCAGGAACTGGAACGCCTCAAGTCCGAACTCTATCAGACGCACGATTACGGCGGTATCATCGGGCGTAGCGGCAAGATGCAGGAGGTGTACCGTATTCTCGATAAGGTAACAAAGAGCAGCAACGTCACGGTGCTCATCATGGGCGAGAGCGGGACCGGTAAGGAACTGGTAGCGCGCGAAATCCACAACCGGACCGCTACCCGTGCCTCCAAACCGTTTATCGCCGTTAACTGCGCCGCCCTGCCCGAAACCCTTCTGGAAACCGAATTATTCGGGCATGAAAGAGGCGCGTTCACGGGCGCCACCGAGCGGCGCATCGGCAAGTTCGAGCAAGCCAACGGCGGCACGGTGTTTCTGGACGAAATCGGCGAAATGTCCCCCGCCACGCAGGCTAAACTGATGCGGGTCCTGCAGGAGCGTGAATTCACGCGCATCGGCGGCAACGAGCTAATCAAGGTGGACGTGCGGATCGTATCGGCCACCAACCGGAACCTCGAAGCGGCCATCAAGCAGAACCTGTTCCGCGAAGACCTGTATTACCGGCTCAGCGTTTTTCCGGTGACGCTGCCGGCGCTGCGCGACCGCAAAGAGGATATTCCGCTGCTGACCGCGCATTTTTTTGAGCGCTTCAAAATCCGGGAAAAAAAGACCGAACTGCAATCTATCGCCAAAATAACCCTCGAAGCGCTCATCAATTACCCGTGGCCGGGCAACGTGCGCGAACTCGAGAACGCCATTGAACGCGCGGTGGTTATTTCTTCCGGGCCGGAAATCACGCTCGACGACCTGCCCCAGATTATCCGCACGTTCGGCGTGGAAATTCACAGCGGCAGCCGGGATTCTTACATTGATCTGACCGGCACCATGGATGAGATTATTGAACGCGTGGAAGAGAAAGTCATCCGTAAAACGTATGAAGAATGCAACGGCAATGTTTCCGAACTTGCCCGGAGACTCAACCTTGGCCGCGCGACCATATACCGGAAAGCCGAAAAATACGGTTTGCCCATCAAGGAATAACGCAAAGGTTTATTTATGTCCACCGAAAAAGCATCCATCGCCAGACCGCCGCGCCGGCCGCGCGTCGCCGGCTTTTTCTATCCGGCCGAAGCAAAAAAGCTTCGCAACGATCTGGATATTTTCTATGCGCAGGCCAAACCCGTAGATATTCCGGGCGTCATTTTCGGCATTGTAGCGCCGCACGCCGGTTATGTCTATTCCGGGCAGGTCGCCGCCGAAGCTTATAAACAGGTTCAGGGACGTCCTTATCAATTTGTCATCGTTATCGCCCCGAGTCACCGGGATTATTTGCGCGGCGTATCGGTATATCCTGGCGACTATATAACCCCGCTTGGACCGGTTCCGGTGAACGCCGATTATTGCCGAAAACTCACGGCGGCCAGCGATAGGATTATCCTATCAGAACTCGGCCATCGCGACGAACATGCCCTGGAAGTGCAGGTGCCGTTTCTTCAAACAAGTCTTAAGGATTTTCAACTGATTCCGTTAGTCATGGGCTCTCAGGATATGGACACCTGCCGCGTGCTGGGCCATGCCATTGCGAACGTTTTTCAGAATACGTCCATTCTCGTGGTGGCCAGCAGCGACCTGTCGCATTTCCATCCGCAGAGCGTTGCCGAGCATCTGGACCGCGTGGTTGCGGATGATTTCGAAAATTTCGACGAAGAAAAACTCTACGAACACATAATGCGTCAGGAATGCGAAGCCTGCGGCGCCGGCCCTATGATCGCCGCTATGATCGCCACCCGCCAATTAGGCGCGGAACACGCCCGGGTATTATCGTACCGTACTTCCGGAGCGGTCAGCGGCGATTATGAGCAGGTGGTCGGCTATTTAGCCGGAATATTGCATGCCTGAAAGAATGATCCCAATCTCCTGAAACCGATAACGATGAAGGTTTTTTATGTTTGTTTTATTTCCGGCGTTTCTCGTTCTTCACATTTTCGGCGTTATACTTTGGGCGGGAGGCAGTATCGTTCAATACATTTTCTTCACCGATATGCCTGAGGATTGCCACCCTAATGAACAATCGTTTTTTATTGACCTTATACGTAAAGTCACGCGGGTGATGGCTCTTACGGGTACGGGCGTGGTCTGGCTAAGCGGTCTGACGATGATTTTTATTCAGGGCTCAGAGTGGCTTACCGCGCACGGTTTTATCCATATTAAAATTTCCCTGGGCCTTATAGCGGCCGTTTTAACTCTAATGGCTTTTTACGCTATCCGGAAAACCGCCGCGCTTTGTTCGGCGGAAAGCCCGGATCCGGCAGCGGTAATGCCTTCAATGAAACGTTGGAAGACCCTGCAGACTATCCTTCTGATTACGCTGGGTACGGCGGTTCTGGTGGCTGTATTCCGTTTTTTCAATTAAAAACATAAACCACAGGAGCTATTATGAAAAAAATGATGATTGTTATTCTGGCGCTGACGGCGCACACGCTCGCCGCGCAACAGAAAAACATTCCGTCCGAAATCACCGCTGTTACGCTGTATTCGGACCGCGCCCATGTCGTCCGGTCGGCGGATGTCAGTCTGGCCGAAGGTAATCATGAACTGATTTTCAAAGACCTGCCTTACAGCCTGGATGATCAGTCCCTGCGCGTGGAAGGTTCCGGTACAGCCGCAGCCAAAATCACGGACATCAAGATTGAAACCGTGTATATTGATACCCTGCCGAAAAATGCGCTGAAGGACCTGCAGGACCAATTGACCGCGCTGAACGATGAAGAAAAGATTTATGCCGACCGTATAGCCGTGCTCATGAAGGAAATTGAATTTCTGGATCTCATCAAAAAACACGCCACCACGGCCGGGCAGACCGCTCAAGAAACGGTAAAACCCTCCATCGACGAATGGACGCGGCTGTTTGCTTTTTATGACGCCAATTATGAGAAAATCAACCTGGAAGCCCGCACGCTGGAAAAAAAGAAGCAGGAGTTACAGAGCAAGAAAAGTCAAATCCAGCAACAAATTAACCGGCTTTCCGGTTATTCCAAGCTTACACGCAAACGCGCGGTTGTGAACGTAACGGCCACCCGGGCCGGGCAGATGAAGTTTAACCTCTCGTACGTGCTTACCGGCGCCCGCTGGTATCCGTTTTACGATGTTCGGGTTTCGCAGGAAAATCAATCCGTGGAGCTGACATATTACGCCATGATTGCCCAGAATACCGGTGAGGACTGGAAAGACGTCAACCTGTCAATATCCACCGCGCGTCCCAATATCTCCGGATCCGCGCCCGTTTTGAGCGCCTGGTACCTGAACGTGTACACGCCGTATTATGCCAGCGATAGTAAATATGATAGACGCCTGGCCGGCGCGGGGGGCGCCCGTTCCTTCTCGGCAAAAAAAGAAAAAAGTATGATGGAAGAATCAAAGTCCGCAGAAGTCAGCGACGATGAAAGCAGCAGCCTGATCGCGGAAACGGCAACCATCGAACAGCGGTCCACTTCCGTCGTGTTTAACATTAAAAAACCCGCCACGATTCCCGCGGATAATTTTGATCATAAAGTTACCATATCTATCGAAAAACTCAAAGCCGATTTTCTGTATGCGGCGACACCGAAAATTGCGGAACTGGCCTATCTGAAAGGCAAGATCGAAAACATCACCGAGGTGCCGTTCTTAGCAGGAAAAATCAACCTGTTCTTTGGCAACAGTTTTGTGGGCACATCCGAAATCCCCACTGTGATACCCACGGAAAAATTCGACGTGTCGCTCGGCATTGACGACGCCATCAAAATCAAGCGGGAGCAGGTCAAGGATTACCGCTCCGAGACCGGAATTTTCTCGAAAAACATAAAAAAATCTTTCGAATACAAAATTACCGTGGAAAGTTTCCGGAAAACCGACGACACGATTATTATTCAGGATCAGTTTCCAATTCCTCAGGATGAGCGCATTAAAGTCGAAGCGGTTCTGCCGGACTTTAAAAAGGAAAACATGCTGTCTGTTCCGAACGGCGTGGTTGAGAAAAAAAGCGGCGGGATTGTCGAATGGCGTTTAAAAATCAAACCGAAAGAGAAAACCGAACTCCGCATCAAATATAATGTGGAATATCCGGGCGATATTCGCATTGAAGGGCTTTAATCAAGAATAATTTTATTGCCTTTGATGATAAAAGGTATTAAAATTCCGGGGTACACATACGATTTAACCTATTTGCTTTGAGAAATTCATGGCGAATCAAAAATCAGACTTTGTTTACTTAGTATCCGAATTTAACGGCCCGTCGGAGTTGTTGCGCGCCGCGGAGAAACTGCGGGATGCCGGATATCGCGATTTTGACTGCCATTCGCCCTATCCGATCCACGGCATGGATCAGGCCATGGGGTTGAAGCGATCCCCATTGGGCTATATTGTGTTTCTCGTCGGTTTCTGCGGTGTAACGGGTATGATTGCGCTGACCTGGTGGGTTAGTGCGGTCGCCTATCCGGTCATTATTTCCGGCAAGCCGCTTTTCAGTTACCCCGCCTACGTACCGCCGATATTCGCGATCGGAGTCTTGTCAGGCGGAATAACGGCTCTGCTCGGCATGTTAGCGCTGAACAAGCTGCCGCGGCCGCATCACCCGCTGTTCGATGCCGGGTTATTTTCCAAAGCCACTGACGACGGATTTCTGGCGAGTGTCCGTGTCGAGAACCGGCCGGAGAGCATCGACGCCGCGAGGGCTTTTCTTGAAAGTCTCGAGGGTAAAAACACGGAAATAGTTAACGACTGATACACAGAAACGAAAAGATGTCCATGCGAATTATCCTGCTTACCGCCGTTTTAGTCGTAATCACAGCTTGCCAGGGGCAGACTTCCAAGGAACCCCCGATTCATCTGAATCCCAACATGGATAAGATGCCGAAGTACAAAGCCCAGGCCGAAAGTCAGTTCTTCACCGACGGCGCCGCGATGCGGCCGCCGGCCGCGGGCACGGTCGCGGAAAATGACCTTCGGGCCGACGAGGCCTACTATACCGGGAAAAACGCCGACGGTCAACTGATTGCGGCGATACCCGTTCCTGTTAACAAGGATTTCATGCTCCGCGGGCAGGAACGCTTTAATATCTACTGCGCGCCGTGTCACGCGCGCACGGGCGAAGGGAACGGTATCGTGGTCCAGCGCGGGTTTGTACAGCCGCCGACGTTTCATTCCGACGTGATGCGCGCCAATCCGGCCGGTCATTTTTTCACGGTCATCAGCCAGGGCATCCGCAGTATGCCGACGTACAAACATCAGGTGCCGGTGACAGACCGTTGGGCCATCGTCAGCTACATCCGCGCTCTGCAGCGCAGCCAGCACGCGGCTTCATCCGATATTCCCCAAGAAACGCTTAAGGAACTCCGGTAACATGACGACTTCAGACCACGGGACCTATATAATGGCCGAACCGGGCCGGTTCGGCATTACCGCTTACCTCATCGGCGGCGCCGGCTTAGCGCTGAGCGCCATCGGCTTTTTTACCGAGCCGGAACAATTTTATCATTCCTACCTGACAGCCTTCACGTTTTGGATTTCCATCGGGCTCGGCGGCTTGTTTTTTACTCTGCTGCATCATCTTGTGGGCGCGACATGGAGCGTTGTCCTGCGGCGGATTTCCGAAACGCTGATGATCACCCTTCCGCTGATGGCCCTGTTTTTTATCCCCCTCATCTTCGGTATGCACGATCTGTATCACTGGACGCATGCTGACGCCGTGGCTCAGGATGCCATTCTGCAAAAAAAAGCCGGCTATCTGAACGTACCGTTCTTTCTCATTCGCACCGTTATTTATTTCGCCGTCTGGACCCTCTTCGGTTTTATGCTATATAGGTGGTCCCGAAAGCAGGATCAGGGCGACATGTCTAAAAACCGAACCATGCGTCAGCTCAGCGCGCCGGGCATGATCCTCTTTGCTCTTACCGTAACGTATGCCGCGTTCGACTGGCTGATGTCGCTTGACCCGCACTGGTATTCGACCATTTTCGGCGTGTATTACTTCGCGGGCAGTTTTCTCGGTACGATTACATTCATTGTTATCTTCTGTCTGTACCTGAAACGCCGGGGCATTCTTCATCAAACCATCACCACCGAACATTATCACGACCTCGGCAAACTGATGTTTGGCTTTACTATTTTCTGGGCCTACATCGGGTTCTCGCAGTTCTTCCTGATCTGGTATGCGAACATTCCCGAGGAAACCATTTATTATCTCCATCGGTGGGAAGGCAGCTGGCAGTATATCAGTCTTGCGCTGATTTTCGGCAATCTGGCCCTGCCGTTTTTTATTCTGATGCTCCGTTCTTCCAAGCGCACTCTTGCCGTACTGTTTTCCATCGCGGTACTGCAATTCGTCATGCACTGGGTCGATCTGTACTGGATGATTCTGCCGAATTATTCGCATCACGGCGCGCATTTTTCATGGATCGATCTTACGACCACGGTAGGTATCGGCGGTGTGTTTCTTGGCTTTTTCTGGCAAAAATTTTCCCGGAACCCGCTGGTGCCCATAAATGATCCCTTGCTTGAATCTTCCATTCAAATAAAGAACTGACCTATGGCCAACAATCAGGAACCCGGTTACGCTAAAGAGGACGTGAGCAACAAAAAAATTGCACTGTACGGACTGATCAGTATTCTGATATTTGTGATACTGTTTGTAATGATTCATTTTCTGTTCCTCAATCATGACGATTCCCTGATACTCCGGAAAGAACGCCCGTATATCCCGTTGAAAGAACTGCATGCGCATGAAGATTCCGTACTCTATACCTACCGAATTATTGACGCTTCAAAAGGCCTGTACCGCATTCCCGTTGACAGCGCGATTAAACTGATTGAACAGGAAAAACTGAATAAGGCGCTGGATCCGACCCAAAAGTAAAAGGCGGCGGCTCGCTTTTTATCATTGCTAATAACCGAAATCCTTCGACAATAACCGTTAGCCGCCGGTACCGGCACTAACAAAGGCAAGTTTCTGAATCACCGTTTTCGCGGGGAATAATTGTATTGTGTTATAATTCGATGCAGTCATCCGTTTTAAAAAAAATCGGCGTCATCGGGCCGGGCGCACCCTTGTGCGGAAACGATTTGTATGACTTTGGTGTTTCGCTTGGCGAAGCCGTTGCGACAAAGGATCGGGTTATTATATGCGGCGGGCTGGGCGGTTTCATGGAAGCAGTGTGCCGGGGCGTAAAGCAATCCCCGGAAACATTTTCCGGACAGACCCTTGGCATTCTTCCCGGCGATGATCCGGAAAGCGCGAATCCATTTATTGACGTGGCGATTCCTACCGGTATGGGTATAGCCCGAAACGGTATCATTGTTAAAACATCGGATATTATTATAGCGGCAGGAGGAGGCGCCGGGACATTGTCGGAATTAGCGTTTGCGTGGCAGCACCACAAAACCGTGCTGTGCGTAACCGCCTTCGGCGGCTGGTCCCGCGAACTGGCCGGACGAAACCTTGATGAGCGCGCGGCCGGCCTGCTGATTGGCGTTCGGACAATTGAAGATATACGGCGATATCTGAATGAGCGCCTGCGCTGACACGCTTATAAATGGGCTGGCGCAATGTGTTTAATCTGTGAAACCAGCCAGCCGGGGCGGTTGGTATAAAGGCGCATAACCCCATAACGGACGGCCTTTCGCAGCGACCATGCCGTATCAACCTGACCGAGGCCGACCTGTAACTTCTCTTCACGGACCCGCGCCGCCATTTTACCGGTAAAAAGCCAGACGTGGCCCGCAATCTCGTCGATGCCATGCTCTTTACACCAGGCAATATGCTTTTCCGTCACAAACGGCGACAACCTGGGTTCAGTGGCTGTGGCGATCAGTCCGCAATGAATATCCGGTGATTGGGTTTTTACCCTCAACAGCGCTTCGGGATTGAATGATATTATCCTGAGTCGGCCTCCGGCGGACAAATATCCTTTATCGTAGAGTTTATCCGTAATGATATCCCAGCGCGTGTGGGATTTCAGTTCTACGGTGAAACGCCTTTCCGGGAAATAATTCAAAACTTCCTCCAACGTTGGAATCTCCGGCCGGAGGGATTGCAGTTCAGTCAATTTAAGACTGCGGATAGCCATCTTTTTCCGTTTCGTCCGAATGTGTTCATCATGAACCATGACGATCTGATTATCGGCTGTCAGGGACAGATCCATTTCCACTTCATCCGCGCCTTCATCAAAAGCCAGCCGGAATGCCGGAATGGTATTCTCGTAAACGCCCGCCGGATGCCGTCCCACGCCGCAACCTCGATGACCGATGATCGTATAGGTATCTACTGGCATATCCTATATGTATTCATTAATCGCCTGGACTCATTAATATCGGTAAAAACTTTTTTATTTTCAAATTGATAGGCCATGTTCTCAAGATTCCAGAAATTTTTGCCCGCCGGGGTACATTAAGAAATTATACCGTAGTCTGTGGCTACATCCGAATATCGGGCCTATTGTTTGGGGGTACGGCAAAAGGATTGTTGAAAATTTAAAAAGATAAGCTAATGATAATAAAAGCAGGAATAAAAGTTCTCTGCGGGGTGTTTTTAATAGCGTTAAAATATTACATCATTAATTATGACACAGAAAGCCAAAACATCAGACCATAACTATATAACTATCCAATGAAAGGGAAAAAACTATGTTTCGTATGGTAATTATGCTGACCGTTTTAGGTTTTTGGGGATTGGTTGCGCCGGTGTATAGTGATTCTGAACCGGCCGGGGACCCGATACCGTCGCAATCATTTGACACGGAGTTTCCGGATTTTGGCCCGGTACGTTTTGCCTCGTATTATTATTCGGGCGAACAATTTCGGTTTAACTTTTATTTAATGGCGGGCAGTGAAGTGCTTTATAGTTTTCCGGATTTTTACGGCAACCTGCAGGGATGGTTTGCCGATGAAATCGTGGCCATTGGCTTTCGGGATGTTAACGGCGACGGAAGAAAAGACGTGCTGATTATAGCCAATTATATTACCGGTATGGGTCCGGGCGCGGCGATTCCTTTTCCTGTTGCCGGCGTTTATCTACAGGGATTACCCAACAGCACGGCGTTTACCCATGATGAGGCGCTCAATGAAAAAATGAATCAGGGATTGAAGAAAAAAACGATTCCGGCCATGGCGGAATGGCTCAAGAAAGAATTTGGCGTCAAGAAATAAAAAGCTATTCCGTTCCGGTTCTCGGTTGCCGGAACAGATATATCACATTCAAAGAAAAATAATAGCTATTACATACTGCAAACTCCATTCGTGAAATATGACCTGCAGTCCAAGTATAGCTGTGCCAATACTGGCCTAAATGTATAGCGTCCTGAGAGGACCGGTTACAACTATTTCATATACTGTTTCCAGGGCTGGGGTTATGGTAAACGCTTATGGCATGCTATCTTCGGGCCTGCCGGCTCCAATCCGGCGGGTGCCTTTAGCCTCGGCTTGTTCTTTCACAACCATTGCTGGAATTCTCATTTCCAATTAGACAGAATACGTGCGCCTGGCTTTGTGAACGTTTCGGGGGATGGTTGCCGGTACGGCTTAGTGGCCGGATTCGATTGCTTTTGTAAGACGAGTTGGAGCCAAGGCGAAGCCGGACATTTGTTGAAAATCCCGTCAGAATGGAGGTGTGGTAGAGATTGGCGGTTGAGGGTCATATGGAGCAATTATAACATGCATTTTATTAGAAAACCATTAGTAAATAGAAATACTCCAACCTAACGCACTCACAAAAAAAATCGGGAGTGTCATAAAATGGATAAGCATATCCGGATAATTTAAAAAATTGTAAAAATCATAAAAAATACTTGACTTTATCCTTTTCGGAATATATAATTGCGTCTCTCTCATTGATACTCAACCCGGCGGTTGAATGACCGACCAGGCAATGATAGAAAGAAAAAACTTCGGTTTTTAGTTTGAAACGAACAAATTTATTAGGGAAGAATAATGCCGACAATCCAACAGCTTGTCCGAAAGGGCCGGTCGCCCAAAATCTGGAAGACGAAATCCCCCGCTCTGCAGAGTTGTCCGCAGCGCCGGGGCGTTTGCACCCGCGTGTACACTACGACACCCAAAAAGCCGAATTCCGCGCTTCGTAAAGTCGCCCGTGTACGGTTAACCAATAAGATTGAAGTCACCGCCTATATTCCGGGCGAAGGGCACAATCTGCAGGAACATAGCATCGTGCTGATTCGCGGCGGCCGTGTGAAAGATCTTCCGGGCGTGCGTTATCACATCATTCGCGGCAGTCTCGATACGCAGGGCGTGCAGAACCGTAAAAAAGGCCGTTCCAAATACGGAACGAAGGTTCAGAAAACTACGGTTCCCAAATAACGTAATCAGGGAAAAGTTTTATAAATAGTTGAGGATACAATGGCAAGACGACGAAGAGCACAGAAACGCAGAATTCCGGTTGACCCGAAGTTTAACAGCATCCTGGTCAGCAAAGTGGTCAATATGATCATGTGGCAGGGAAAGAAAGGCGTGGCGGAGACGATATTATATGACGCCCTCGGAATCGCCGAGAAAAAGCTGAACATCAGCGGGCTGGAAGCTCTGGAAAAAGCGATTAAGAATGTTTCCCCGGTACTGGAGGTGCGTTCCCGACGCGTGGGCGGCGCGAACTATCAGGTGCCTGTGGAAGTGCGTGCCGAACGCCGGCTTACGCTGGCGATACGCTGGCTTGTGACGTATGCCCGCACGCGCGCCGGCAAGAGCATGGCGACCAAGCTGGCCGACGAAATCGTGGCGGCCAATAACAACGAAGGCGCCGCCGTCAAGAAACGCGAAGACGTCCATAAAATGGCCGAAGCCAATAAGGCCTTCGCCCACTTCCGATGGTAAATGTCAACAAAATATTTTTACTGGAAACACTAATGCCTCGGTTATACTCACTTGAAAAGACGCGCAATATCGGTATCATGGCGCACATTGATGCCGGTAAAACGACCACGACCGAGCGCATTCTCTTTTATACCGGCCGGACGCACCGTATCGGCGAAGTGCACGACGGCGCGGCCACCATGGACTGGATGGAACAGGAAAAAGAGCGCGGGATTACCATTACATCCGCTGCAACAACCTGTTTCTGGGACAATCATCGTATTAATATTATTGATACGCCGGGTCATGTGGATTTCACCGCCGAAGTGGAGCGTTCCCTGCGGGTGCTGGACGGCGCGATTGCGCTGTTCTGCGGCGTAGGCGGCGTGGAACCGCAGTCTGAAACGGTCTGGCGGCAGGCGGACAAATACGGCGTGCCGCGTATTGCGTTCGTTAATAAAATGGACCGTATCGGCGCGGATTTCAACAATGTCGTCAGTATGATGAAAGAGCGGCTCGGCGCCACACCCGTTCCGGTGATGATCCCGATGGGCGAGGGCGACCTGTTCAACGGCCTGATCGACCTGATTGACATGAAAGCGCTGATTTTTGACGAGGCCTCACAGGGCATGCGTTTTGATGAGGTAGAAATTCCGAAAGATCTTCTGCCCAAAGCCAAAGAGTACCGCCAGCATATGATCGAAAGCGCGGCGGATTTTGACGATAAATTGATGGAAAAATATCTGGAAGGCGGCGAGGTCAGCAATACCGAGCTGGTTCAGGCCATCCGCAAAGGAACGATTCAGTGCAAAATCACGCCGGTTCTCTGCGGTTCTTCCTTTAAAAATAAAGGCGTTCAGCGGCTATTGGATGCCGTTGTGGCGTTTCTGCCGAACCCCATGGAATTAGGCAAGCTGGTCGGGCACAACCCCGATAACAAAAATGAAACCATTGAGCGGACGATTGACGATAAAGAGCGGTTTACCGGATTGGCGTTTAAAATCATGACGGATCCGTATGTTGGCAAGCTGACCTACGTTCGTGTTTACTCGGGTGTTTTGCCGGCCGGGTCCTATATCTATAACGCCGTGACCGGTCGCAAAGAGCGGGTCGGACGGGTATTACAAATGCACGCCAACCGCCGTGAAGACATTGACGCCTGCTATGCCGGCGATATCTGCGCCGTGGTCGGGCTGAAATTTACCAAGACCGGCGATACGCTCTGTACCGATGACGCGCCGATTCTGTTAGAAAAGATGGACTTCCCCAGCCCGGTTATCGAAGTCGCTATCGAACCCAAGACCAAGGCCGATCAGGAGAAGCTGAGTGAAGCGCTCGGTAAGCTGGCCGACGAAGATCCCACGTTCCAGGTGAGCACCAACGAAGAAACGGCGCAGACCATCATCAAAGGCATGGGCGAGTTGCATCTGGAAATCATCGTGGACCGTATGTTCCGCGAATTCAAGGTAGAAGCCAATGTCGGCCGGCCGCAAGTTGCCTACAAAGAAGGTATCACCAAGAAAGTGGAAGCGGAGGGTAAATTCGTGCGGCAGTCCGGCGGGCGCGGGCAATACGGACATGTTTGGATTGAAGTGGAACCGAATGAGCGCGGCAAGGGCTTTGAATTTACCAATGCGATTGTCGGCGGCGTCGTTCCTAAAGAATACATCAAGCCGGTGGAAGAAGGCATCCGCGATGCGATGAAAACGGGTGTGATTGCCGGTTATCCGCTGGAAGATATTAAAGTAAAATTATTTGACGGTTCTTACCACGAAGTGGATTCCAGTGAAATGGCATTCAAGATTGCCGGCTCCATCGCGTTACAGGCGGCCGTGAAAAAAGCCGGCGCGATCCTGCTTGAGCCGATTATGAGCGTGGAAGTCGTGGTGCCGGAAGATTATCTGGGCGCCGTGATGGGCGATCTGAACTCGCGCCGCGGTCATATACTTGGCATGTCCCAGCGCAAGGATGCGCAGGTGGTGATGGCTGCCGTGCCGCTTTCCGAGATGTTCGGCTATGCCACCACGCTGCGAAGCGCCACCCAGGGCCGCGCGATTTACACCATGCAGTTCCATCACTACAGTCAGGTGCCGAAAAATATAGAAGAAAAATTACTGGAAAAAGCCAAAGCATAATATAACCAATAACATTAAACCGTTCCCACCTTTCGCGGGTGGCCAATCGGAGGACAAAACCTATGGCAAAAGAGAAATTCAACAGAACGAAGCCGCATATCAACATCGGAACGATCGGTCACGTGGATCATGGTAAAACGACCTTAACCGCCGCCATCACGATGGTGCTGTCGCAGAAGGGTTTTGCCAAGC
>Ga0067045_1027836_pt1 | contig 56411 bp, 44 predicted proteins | sample TerdegcTABiofilm_FD_59184 | JGI IMG/M metagenome (GOLD analysis project Ga0067045, IMG submission 59184) | Combined Assembly of (Gp0054472, Gp0054536) Wastewater bioreactor microbial communities from Singapore -Terephthalate degrading...
CGGGCCTTTTCAATTCGGCGGATGACGCGAGCCGAGCCGGCGACAGGACGCTCTTCTTTCCGATTCGCCCCGGCGCCTCGCGGCCTTGAGAGGCTTAGGCGGTTTTGCGCGTTTCTTCGCCGATCCGCACCAGGACCTTTCTGGCTCCCGGCCGTGAGGCCCTGGCAAAGGCCGCTTCGAAGTCTTCAAGTGCGTATTCGGCCTCGATGAGCGGAGTCACGTCCACCAGGCGTTCGCGCAGATGATGCAGGGCCAGGGACAGGTCGCCGCACCGGGACCCCACGACGGAGATCTCGTCCACCACCAGCTTGGCCAGATTGAGCGGAGCGGTGGCGGCAACGGTGGTCTTGGCCACAATGATCCCTTCGGGCCGGGTCATTTCCATGGCCCGGGCCAGACCGTCCGGCCGGCCCGTGGCCTCCACCACCACGTCGAAGCGCTCGTCGCATCCCTCCTGCTCTGCGGCCAGACGCACGGCGACACCCTGGCGGGCCGCCGCGTCGAGCTTCTCCGGGTGTCTGCCGACAAGCACGATGCCCGGGCAGAAGTGGCGCAGTCCGCAGGCCGCGAGGATGCCCAGCTTGCCGTCGCCGAGCACCGCCAGCCGGGTTTTGGCCGTCAGGTGCACCTGCTGGGACACCTCCAGGGCCGCGGCCAGAGGTTCGGCGAAGACCGCCTCCTGGTCCGGGAGATCGTCAGGTACGGCGATGAGGTTTGTTGCCGGGGCCGCCATCCATTCGGCAAAGGCCCCGTCCCAACCGAAAATGCCCATGGTGGTCCGGGTTGCGCAGTGCCGGGAATCGCCGGAAAGGCACCGGGCGCATCCGCCGCACCCCCGGTTGATGTCCGCCACAACCCGCCTGCCGAGCCATTCCGGGGCATCCGGCGCGGCCTCCACCACGCCCACGAACTCGTGTCCGGGAACGCCGGAAAAATTCATGTAGCCCTTGGCCAGTTCCAGGTCGGTGTTGCAGATGCCGGCCATACGGACCCGGATGAGCACCTCGCCGGCCTGTGGGGAAGGCCTGTCCCGATCGACGAATTGTCTGCCCTGGTTTGAGAAAAAGACCGCGCGCACGTTTTCCCTCCGAAGGACCCGGATGAACCGGGATTGCTTTTCCGGTGACGAGAAAATAGAGATATACGGAAAAGTCACGGTTGGGAAAGGCGTTTCTCCGGTGCCCGGAGGGATGCCCCCCGGGAACCCCGCGGCCATATGCGCGACGATCACGGAGGACAGCGTGCCCACCGTCAAGGAACTCATCGAACGCTACCTTCCCCAGACCTCAATGCAGTGTTTTGGATCGGTCTATAGCGACACCACGGAGTTCATGAATATCGGCCATGGGGATGTGATATGCCTGGGAGACCGCCACTACCTGGTGCTTCGTGACGAGGCGGAGCGGCGTTTCGGCATGGAGGACCCCAAGTTCTGGGTCAAGCGCTGCACGGAGCTGGAGTCCGGTGAAAAGCGCATCCTCAAACTGGTTTTTCACGAACGTTTCGACATGAAGATCGGGGAGCTGACCGTGCCCTGCTACCGCAGCCCGGAGAAGGAGGCCCGGATTCTCGACCTGACCCGGGGAGACCCCCGGTTCATGCAGGGCTTTTCCCTGTCCGACTCCGCGGGGAACAATGTCCGGGTCATCGAGGTGGTCTTCGGCAAGCGGCTGGATCTCGCCGTGGACGCCCTGCCCTGCGACCATGAGACCTATTTTCGGGAGCATTTCCCCGGAATCCTGGCCAACTACATCGAGGCCTGCGAGGCCATCGCCTTTTTGCACGACCAGGGAGAGCGTCACGGGGACATTCGCCGCGATCACCTGTTTCGGCATTTCGACACCGGCCGCTATGTCTGGATCGATTTCGACTACACCTTCGAGGGATCGGCCAACCCCTTCGGCGTGGATGTGTTCGGCCTGGGGAACATTCTGCTTTTTCTGGCGGGCAAGGGCATCCACACCGCCCAGACCCTGGCCGAGACCGCGCGGGGCAGGGAGATTCTGGCCCGGATCAGGCCCGAGGATTATTCGGTGATGTATCGGTACCGGATCATGAACCTGGAAAAGGTATTTCCGTACCTTCCGAGGGAATTGTCCTTTGTGCTGCAGCATTATGCCGTGGGCAGCGAGGTCTACTACGAATCGGCCCGGGAGCTTCTGGCCGATCTGCGTCCCTGCCTCGATCTTGTGGCCAGGGGCCGCTGAAAAGCCGAAGGGTGTGGCAGGAATGAATGACGATGGCCGCAGTCTGCCGGATATCTCGGTCACAGCCGATTCCGGGGAGACCGTAACCTCATGACCGGAGGGCGCCATGAACGCGAAAAGCATTCTTCTCGCCGTGGACGGTTCGCAGAATTCACTGCGCGCGGCGGAGTACGTCGGTGAGATCGCGGGCGGGGGGGACGGATTCCGCATCGTGCTTTTGTCCGTCCTGGCGCCGCCGGATCCGGACATCTTTCGCGACGCGCAAGATTTTCAGGCGGAGCGTGACAGGCGCAACAGCGACGCCATGGAGGCCCTGGACAAGGCCGCCGGGAGACTTGTCGCCAAGGCGGTCGATCCCGCGTCGGTGCAAACGCGCATCATGTCCTGCCTGAACATGGACCTGGCCGGAACCATCCTCGCGGTACGCCAGGAGGGCGGCCTGGGGACCGTGGTCGTGGGGCGGCGCGGGCTGTCCAAGGCCGAGGAGTTTCTTTTGGGCAGCGTCTCCTCCCGGGTGACCCGGCACGCCAAGGATTTCACGGTATGGGTCGTCGGGTGATTTCCGATGCGGAGACAGCCGCAGGCGGAAGGAATGCCCCGGAGACGGCGGAAGCGTTCCGGAGCGGGATCGGCGGGGGGGCTGACCGGGTTGTCGAGGGCGTGGCCCAAGCGCCCGGGCGGCTCGACGCCTTCTGGCAGGCCCGCCTTGGGGACCAGGGGCCGCCCCGGGCGCGGATTCAGGACTGGATCCGACGCGGCCTGGCCACAGTCGATGATGTGGTGTGCGCCAGGCCCGGGCAGCGCCTGCGTGGGGGGGAACGCCTGGCCCTGCGCCCGGAGGCGCCTCGCACCGAGCTGGTCCCGGAGGCCGGCGAGGTGGCCGTGGCGTATGCCGACGAGGAGGTGGTGGTTCTGGCCAAGCCCGCCGGGCTCACCGTGCATCCCGCGCCGGGCCGGCCCGAAGGAACCCTTGTCCACCTCCTGGCGCACCATTTCCCGGATCTGGCCGCGCAGGGCGGGTTTCGTCCGGGCATCGTGCACCGTCTGGACAAGGATACCTCGGGACTTTTGGTGGTCGCCCGCACCGAGGCCGCCAGGCTGGCCCTGAGCGGGAGCTTCGCCGGCCGGGAGGTCGGGAAAACCTACCTGGCCCTGGTCCATGGGCGTCCGGAGCCGCCCTCCGGGCGTATCGACCTGCCCATCGGCCGCGATCCCGCCTCCAGGACGAAAATGGCCGTGGTCGCCAAGGGCGGCCGCGAGGCCAAAAGCCGGTACCGCACGGTGTGGTCCGATCCGGCCGGCCGGACCGCGCTTGTCGAGGTGGACATCGAGACCGGGCGCACCCATCAGGTCCGGGTGCATCTGGCCGCCATCGGCCATCCGCTTCTTGGCGATGTGGTCTACGGTCCGGCCCGGGCGGCCGCCTTTCGTCGCGAGGCCGGACCGGCCGGGCGTCTGTGCCGCCGCCAGATGCTGCACGCCTGGAAATTGTCCTTCCCGCATCCGGCCGACGGTCGGACCATGTCGTTTCGGTCGCCGCCGCCCGCGGATTTCTGGCGCATGCCGCTGTTTGTGTCCCGACGCGCCCAGCGGGTGGCCGTGGTGGGGGCTCCGGGCAGCGGCAAGACCGCGCTGCTGGAAGGTTTCGCGGTCGCCGGGCATCCGGTTTTTTCCGCCGACGCCGTCGTCGCCGCGCTGTATGCCCCGGGACGCGACGGATGGGAGATCATCACACGGCGGTACGGAGACCGTTTCCTCGTCCCGGGCGGCCGGGAGCTCGACAAGGCCGCGTTGCTCGCGGCCATGCTGGCCTCCGAGGCCTTTCGCCGGGAACTCATGGACATGATCCATCCCCTGGTGCGTCAGGCCCTGTCCGATTTTTTTCGTCAATACGCGCGTTCCCGGGTGGTTTTTGCGGAGATCCCCCTGCTTTTCGAGACAGGGTGGCACCACTCCGGCATCTTCGACGCGGTTGTGGGGGTGGCTCGTGACGCCTCAAAACGGCGCGAGGCCCTGGCCAAACGCCCGGGGTGGTCCCCGGAGACGGCGGCGCGCATGGAGGCCTGGCAATGGGCCGAGGACAAGAAACTTCGCCAGTGCACCATGGTCGTGGATAACCGGGGCGACGTAAACGCCCTGGGGGCGCAGGCCCGGGACATCCTGGCGAGGCTTCGGGACATGCGACGGCGAACGGCGTGGGGACTGGCGGGGGAACTGGCCAGGGCGGGCTACGCCCCGGCCCGCCTGATCCGAGACCACAGCGCGCCATTTGGGGGGAATGACCGGTGATTCCGCTTCGCGACAATATCGCCCGGGAGCGCGCCCCCCTGGTCACGTGGACCATCATCGCCCTGAACACGCTGCTGTTTTTGTACGAGTTGTCTCTTCCCGACAGGATGTTGGAGGTTTTTTTGCACCTGTACGGGGTCGTCCCAGCCCGTTTCACCAACCCATCCTTCGCGGCCCAGGCGGGCTATCCCGAGGGTGGGTTCGAAAGCCTTTTCACCTACATGTTTTTGCACGGCGGCTGGCTGCATTTTTTGCTCAACATGTGGGTGTTCTGGGTTTTCGCGGACAACGTCGAGGACGTCCTCGGCCATGCGGGTTTCGTGGTTTTCTATCTGGCCTGCGGATTGGCCGCGCTTTTCACCCATATGCTGTTTCACCCCTCGTCCACGATACCGGTGATCGGGGCCTCGGGGGCCGTGGCCGGGGTGATGGGGGCCTATTTCCGGTTGTTTCCGCATGCCCGGGTGGTGACGCTCATCCCCATCTTCATCATTCCCTTCATCACCGAGCTTCCGGCCACGGTCTTTCTGGGGATATGGTTCTTCCTCCAGCTTTTTTCCGGTCTTTTCGATTCCGCAGGTCACGGGCAAAGCGCCTCGGTGGCCTTTTTCGCCCATGTGGGCGGATTCGTGGCCGGATATCTGCTCATGCGCCTGTTCGGGACCAGGCGATGCCGGTATTGCTGGCGTCCCGACAAGGGCCGCTACGAATAGCGGCGCGACATCGCCTGCGGCCTAGAATTCCTGGAACACCCAGACCACCCTGCCCACGACGCGCATGCGGAATTCCTCGGGCGTGAGGCGGTAGGGCGGCTGCTTGGCCCGCGCGTCGGTGAGCACCACCATCCGCTTCTCCTGATCCACCACGGCCCGTTTGACCACAAGCCCTTCGAGGGGGATCATGACCCCGTAGACCGCTCCGGAACGCACCCGCTTGTCCGATCTGTCCAGCCCGAGGAAGGCCCCTCGGCGGATGGTCGGGGCCAGTCCGTCGTCCTCCATGCGGATGACGAAGAGATCTTTTCCAGGCATGCAGCCGGGAATGGCGATCCGTTCGGCGCAAATGGTCCGGTCGAGACCGCCGGGGCGGACCTCCGGAAGGCAGACGGGCAGGATGCGTGTCGAGGATGGGGCGCGTTTCTTTTTCCGGGGAGGGGCCATGGGGTACAACTCCCTGTGTCGTTTTGGGCGGGTTTCAGGTCCGGGGAAAACGGGCGTATGGTTTTGTTCGGCATGTCAGGAAATGTTTACTGTGTAATACTATAAATGACGAGCGAATTATTATGCTGATATAAAAAATTTTCAATAGAAAATACAGATATGATATGAAATTACCTGATTGTTTAAATATATTCCTATATGAATTTGAATTTTAATTCCTGTCGAATAAGTTTTCCTATTTTCTTGTCAAAGGATTTCACGCGGCTGTCGTTCCGTCCCGCGCGGCATGCGGGTAGGCGGGTCGGGAAAAAATCGTGGAGGTGGTATGGCGCTGAGGAAGGCAGGCGATGAGGGGGCCGTGTCGCTTGGGGCGGTTTCTCCAGACGGCTGAGAGGTCGGCCTCCCCCGCCTTCCCGGGGCGGGGGAGGCCGATGCGGCGGTGAGGCCCATGCCGTTTTCGGGGTGGCCGGCGCGGAACATGGGCCGCCGCGAGCCACGGAGACAAAAAAAGACGGCCAAGCGTCGCCGCATGGCCGTCTGCCTTTTCGGAACACGGAATGTGGATTCGTTAGAGCTCCTGCAGGACCCAGACGACCCTGCCCACCACTCTCGCGGCCCCGTCCTCGGCGGGCATCTGCTGGTCCTCGAAACTCGGATTGTCCGAGCGCAGAAGCAGTTTGGCGTTTTCGGCGTCATAGCTGATCCGTTTGATCACCAATCCTTCCACAGGGAGATCCAGGGCATAGATGCCGCCGGAACGAATGGTTTTGCGGTCCTTGTCGATACCGACATACGCCCCACGACGGATTAGAGGCTCCATGTGTTCCTCGTCGATGCGCACCACCAAAAGCGACGGGCGATGGAATCTGTCGGCGATGGTGATGCTTTCAACGGGTGTCTCCACCCACCCACCCTCGGAACCCTCGGGCAGGGTCATGGCACAGACAGGCACGGTATGATGCCGGGGCCGGCGTGCGCCGTATCCGTCGGAGGGCTCCATCACCGCAAGGGCGCCGCCTTTGCGTTCGCCCAGGAACTGGGGTTGTTCCCCTTCCAGAATCCAGTTCGGATTGAGGCCGTACAACTGATACAGTTTGATCAGCCAGCCATCGGGGATGGACTTGCGGCGCTTGGCGTCGGAGATGCTCGACTGGCGAATGTCCAGAAGTTTCGCCACCTCGACCTGGGTGCGCAACCCTGTGGCCTTCTTGATCCGATCAAAGGCGTCCTCAAATGTATTGTATTCGGTTTCCGGTTCTTGATAGGTCATAGTTCATTTCCTATTCCGCAGGTTAGATGATTTCTACGCACGTGAAATACATTGTAAGAAAAATACATGCCACGATGGCGCATTGTCTGTCTGGCTATGAGGGGTGTTCGGCTGAATGCAAAAAATATCCATAAAAGAATTGTAATATGCATGAAAAACAATGCAAGGATGAACAGAAAATATGTGTTCGTCAAGAGGTGTTGCACATCCCTTGCAGCATGAAAAAAAATTCATGGATGAGAGAGAGAAAGCTTTTCCCACATCCGGCCTCGTGAAAATCCTCGTGGACAAGTCCGGGCTTGCTCGTGAAGATCGAAAATCGAGCGGGAAATCGTCGCGTCCTGCAGCAACCCGCGGGCGAGACGCTCTCCCCCTATGTGTGTTCACGCTGTTCGTCAAGCCATCTCCTAGCTGGAGAGTCTGCAATCCGGTCATCCCGCCGAACCGGCCCGCGACCACAGCCCATAGGCCGTCTGGCCCAGGCTGATGCATCCGTCGCCCGGAGGCAGGGCCTTGTGCGCCAGGGGCCTCAGGCCCCGGGAACGCAGGCGGTCCGGAAGTTCCCGGGCCAGGGTCCGGTTCTGCATGCTCCCGCCGCTTAAGGCCACATGCCGCGTGCCGCGCGCCTCGGCCATGACCCCGGCCATGTCCGCCAGCCCGTCCATGAGCCCCAGGTGGAACCGCCGGCTGACGACCGGCGCGGGAACCCCGCGGGCGAAATCCCGGGCGGCCTGGGCGAACAGGGTCCGGGTGTCCAGCACGGCGGGGGATGTGCCGATCCGTAAGGGGCAGTCATAGGCCCGGGTCTCGGACAGGTCCTGGATCATCTCCAGCCGGATGGCAGCCTGGCCCTCGTGGTCGATGCGGGGGCACACTCCGATCAGGGCGCTGACCGCGTCGAACAGCCGGCCGCAACTGGTGGATACCGGGCAGTTCAGGTTCTTTTCCAGCATCGCCGCGACCAGGGCCGCCGTCTTCTCGTTTTCCTCCGGCCAGGGCGGCCGGATGGCCCCGGCGTCCAGGCCCGCGTCCGCAAGCATGCCCAGGGCGATGCGCCAGGGTTCGCGGATGGCCGCCTCGCCCCCGGGCAGGCGCATGGGAGACAGGTGCCCCAGGCGTTCGTGGCGCGGGCCGCGCACGTCCACCAGCAGGCATTCCCCACCCCACAGGGTGCCGTCCTCGCCGTATCCCGTGCCGTCCAGGGCCAGGCCCAGCACCGGGCCGTTTTCCGGCTTCCAGGCGTGTTCGGCCAACACGGCGTGGATGTGGGCCACATGGTGCTGCAGGCGCGTGACCGGCAGGCCCAGTTCCTCCAGGGCTAGGCGGGTGGTCAGGTAGTCCGGGTGCAGGTCGCACACGACCATTTCCGGGGTCACGCGCAGGATGTCCGTCAGATGGGCCAGCATCTCCCGGTAGAAGGCCAGGGTCTCCAGGTTCTCCATGTCCCCTATGTGCTGGCTGACGAAGGCCTGGTCGGCCTTGGTCAGGCACAGGGTGCACTTGAGGTGCGGCCCGGTGCCCAGGACGCAGGGGCCGGACACGGCCAGCGGCACGGGCGAGGGCACGTAGCCCCGGGCCCGGCGCAGGAAGGCGACGCCTGCGGCGTCCTGTGGCGGCCGGACCACGGAATCGTCCGTGCGCACCAGGATGTCCCGGTTGTGGAGCAAAAAAAGGTCCGCGATCCCGGACAGCCGGCGCAGGGCCTCGCGGTTGCCCAGGGAGATGGGTTCGCCCCCGGCGTTGCCCGAGGTCATGACCAGGGCCGGGATGCGGTCCGGGCCGAGGACCCGGGCCAGATGCCCGAAAAGCACGTGGTGCAGCGGAGTATACGGCAGCATGACCCCGACCTCCCGGGTGTCCGGGCCGATCAGCCGGGACAGGGGCCCGTCCTCGCGGGTGGGCAGAAGGACGATGGGCCGCACGGACCCGGACAGAAGTTCGGCCGCCTTGCTGGAGACAAAACCGATCCGCCGGGCCGTGGCGAGGTCCGGGACCATGACCGCGAAAGGTTTGGAGGGTCGGGACTTGCGCTCTCGAAGCGTCGCCACGGCGGCGTCGCTTGCGGCGTCGCAGGCCAGGTGGAACCCCCCCAGGCCCTTGACGGCCGCGATGCGCCCGGCGGCCAACTCCCGGGCCAGGGCGGCCAGGGCCGGGTCGTGTTCGGCCAGGGTCGCCCCAGCCGCGTCCGTCAGCCACACCCTGGGGCCGCAGACCGGGCAGGCATTGGGCTGGGCGTGGAAGCGGCGGTTGAGCGGGTCGGCGTATTCCGCGGCGCATTCCGGACACATCGGAAAGCAGGCCATGGACGTGGTGGCCCGGTCGTAGGGGATGGACCGGGTGATGGTGTAGCGCGGGCCGCAATCGGTGCAGTTGGTGAAGGGATAGCCGTGACGGCGGTTGGCCGGATCGGCCATGTCCGCCAGGCAGTTGGCGCAGGTGGCCACGTCCGGGCTTATGAGCACGCTGTGCCCGGCGCCCGGGGCGCTTTCGCCGATGACGAAGGCCGTTTCCGATGGATCAAGGGGGAGGTCGCACGACGTCAGGGACAGGATGCGGGCCAGGGGCGGCAGTTTTTCCCGCAGGTCCGTTGCGAAGGCCTCCACCTGTTCGGCCGGTCCCTGGATCTCGATGATCACGCCCTGGGGGGCGTTGCACACGCTCCCGGAAAGTCCCCGCTCCAGGGCCAGCCGGTAGACGAAGGGCCGAAACCCCACGCCCTGGACCTGCCCGGTGACGATGAGACGGCGACGACACTCCTGCATGGCGGGTCACCGTAGCGCGGAATGGGGAAATGTCAACGAAATCGGGTCAGGAGGCTTTTTAGTCGTCCCTTGAGGAAGCGCATCGGCCGGAAGGCCACCGGGGAGAGGGCGGTCGGGCCGCGAAATCCCCCGGCGTCGAAGTCGGCCGGACCGAGCAGGGGATAGCCGATCTCCTCCGGGCGGGCCCCGGGCAGGTTCGCGGTCAGGGCCTCGCGCCACAAGGGAACCATGGCCGGGTCCAGTCCCAGCAGGCCGTAGACGGCCGTGTCCAGGGCCACGGGGTTTTGCGCCGCGGCCACAAGGCCAAGGGAGAAGGGTTTTCCGCCCACGGGGCCGTGGACGTGCATGGCCGTGATGCCGTCCAGAAGGTGGAAGGTTTCGGGCAGGCTTTGCATGACCTCCAGGATCAGGCACTCGAAGCGGTTGCCACGCTCGCCGTAGAGCTGATGGGCCAGGGACTTGCGCGATCCGGCCACGCACCCGAAGGTGTTTTTGACCGCGCCGGTCATGCCCATCTGGTCGTGGACCTTGAGCCGGGGGATGTTCAGGACGGTCTCGGCGTCAAGGGCCTGGGAGGCCACGCCGATTTTTCCCCCGAAGGACAGGCGGACGGGGCGGGGTCGGGTGAAGTTCACGATGCCCACGGGCAGGTCCCGCAGGGCCTCGGTCAGACCGCACAGCCGGGCCACGACGCGGGCCGTGCCGAAGGCCGGGGAGTCGCCCACCGCGACCCTGGCCCCGCAGTCCAGAAGATAGACGCAGGCGGCCCGGACCACGGCCGGATGGGTGCAGGACAGGCGGGCGCGCCTGGGGGCCACCAGGTTGGGCTTGACCAGGATGCGGGTCCCCGGGGCCGGCCGGAATCCGGCGGCGGAAAGCAGGCCGGCCACGGTTCGCGCGAGCTTCGGCGAGTCGTAGGCCGGGACGCGGGCGAAATGGACGAGGATGGTCATGAGATCGGGGCGTTGCCGGTGCGGGCGGCGCTGGATGGGATGTTTCGCAACAATCCGTCCGGCACGGCGTCTTCCCCGGTCCAGGGCGGGGGCAGGACCCATTCCCGGCCCGGAAGAGCCATGCGCCAGCAGTGCAGCATAAGTCCGGTCCCCCCCTGCCCGGGGCCGCCGTACTTGCGGTCGCCGAGCACCGGATGCCCGCGGGAGGCGAGCTGGACCCGGATCTGATGGGTCCGGCCGGTCAGAAGCCGCACCGCAAGCAGGGAACGCTCCCGGGCCACCAGAAGGGGAACCGCCTCGGCCAGGGCCTCGCGGCCGGCCGTGGCGTCCATCCCCGCCTGCACCCTTTCCCCGCCGGCCGGTCCCGATTTGGCCAGGCTATCGCTCATGGCGCAGGCCTCGCCCACGGCGCTTCGGGTCCATTCCCCGGCCACCCAGGCCAGATAGACCTTGTCCACCCGTCCCTCTCGAAAGGCCCGGGAGGCCTCGTCCGCGGCGCGGCGGGTCTTGGCCGCGACGAGCAGGCCCGAGGTGTCCTTGTCCAGGCGGTGGACCGGGGCGGGGATAAAGGCCGCGTCGGCAAAGGCGGCGGCCAGGCGGGTGTGCACGGAATCGGAATGGCCGGTGCCGGGATGCACGGGCAGTCCGGCGGGCTTGGCCAGGACCAACAACTCGTCGTCCTCGTACATGATGGGCGGCACCGGTCCGATGTGGGCATCCGTCCCGGCCGGGGCTTTTTCCCCGGGGCGGTAGGGCGGAAGGCGGACGCTCTGGCCGGCCGCCAGCCGGTCATACGGCTTGGCCCGGCGGCCGTCCACCCGGATCTGTCCGGTGCGGATCCAGCGCATGACCGCGCCCTGGGGGACATCCTTTCCCGTGCGGCGCTTGACGAAGTCCAGAAGTTTTCTTCCGTCCTCGGTCTCCCCGACCCGCACCACCGAAACCGTCTCCCCCGTGGCCATCTCTTCGTCCGTTTTTTCCCGCCTCCCCCGCCAAAGTTTTTTGGAGGGGGGTTCGGGGGAACCTTTTTTTCAAAAAAGGTTCCCCCGAAAAACTCTTTCCGCCCTACTTCGCCACCGTGTATGCGCCGTTCGTGATCTGGAGCATGACCATGGAGTCGGTGGACAGGCCGTTGTGGTCTTCGGGGGTGATGGTGAACACGCCCGAGACGCCCACGACGTTCGTCAGGGCCTCCAGGGCGTCGCGCAGGGCGGCCTGATCGGCCTTGCCGGCCTTCTGCAGCCCGGCCTGGAGCAGGATCAGGGCGTCGTAGGCGTAGCCGGAGTGGGTGTTCAGGGGGAACTTGGCCTGGATGCCTTCCTTGTCGTAGTCGGCGATGAAGGCCCGGACCACGGCGGCCTGGGGGTCGGAGGCGGGCAGGGAATCCGGGGCCATGAGTTTGGTGGCCGGCATGATCACGCCCTCGGCGGCCGGTCCGGCCAGTTGTGGGAACTCGGGGCCGGGCTGGCCGTGGCATTCCACCACCAGGGGCTTGTCGCCGGGAAGGGCCGCGAAGTTCTTGGCCGCGATGGCCCCGGCCGGACCGATGGTCCAGATGATCACGGCCTTGGGGCCGGCGGCCTGCAGCTTGAAGGCCTGGGCCGAGAAGTCCGTGCCCTTGGGATCGAAGGTTTCCTCGGCGATGATCTCGATGCCGTATTTTCCGGCCAGGTTTTTCAAGTGGGCCAAGCCGTCCTGTCCGAAGGCGTCCTTGGCGGTCATGACCGCCACGGAGGTGACGCCCTTGGCCTTGAGATGTTCGTAGATCTTCTGAACGGCGGTGGATGTGCGCTGGGGGGTCTTGAAGGTCCAGGTGAAGGGGCCGAAATTGCCGCCGGCGATGATCGGATCGCCGCCCACGGTCATGATCGTCGGGACCTTTTTCTCCTCGGTGTATTTTTTCACGGCCAGACCCTCGCCCGTGGAGGTGGGGCCGATGATGGCCAGGACGTTTTCGGCCTCCACGAGCTGGCGGGCCATACGCAGGGCCACGTCGGGGTTGGATTCGGTGTCGTGGATGACGAGTTTTATGGGACGGCCGAGGATCCCGCCGGCGTCGTTGATCTTTTTGACGGTCATTTCCGCCACCAGGCGGCTGGGGGTGCCCACGAAGGCGGCCGGTCCGGATTCGGCGAACAGCCCGCCGACCAGGATGGGGTCGCCGGAGGGCGCGGCGGCGGCCGGGCCGGCACACAGGGCAAGAACGGTCAAGGCCAAAAGGATGCGGGCGAACATGGCGGAACCTCCGAGATGGGGATGTCGCCGGAAGAGGGCGCGGGAAGGGTGTTACATGGGTTTATGGCCTTCGGCAACCGAAGACGCGGGGACGGTGTTCCGCGCGGGCCGGGCCGTGCGCCGGTATCCGGCCAGAAGGGCGGCGGTCAAAAGCAGGCCGTGGGCCAGGGTGCGGCCCTCGCCCAGGAACTGCATACCGGACATGAGCGTTTCCAGGACCATGACCGCCAGCAGGGGGCGCAGGAGGTTTCCCGGGCCGCCGATGACCAGGAAGAGAAGGGCCTTGAGCGACAGCTCCAGACTGAACTGCTCCGGGTTGATGAACCCGCCGTAGTGGGCGTGCAGCATTCCGGCCATGGCCGAGAACGCGCCGCCGAGTCCGAAGGACAGGGAACGCAACGCCGGCCGATCGATGCCGCAACTCGACGCGGCCAGGGGATCGTCCTTGCAGGCCAGAAGCGCCCGCCCGGGGCGGCTGTTTTTTAAGGCCGAAAAGATCCAGCAGCCCAGGGCCAGAAGTCCCAGGAACAGGAAGAAAAAGGTCCTGTCGCCCGAAAGGGGACCGATCCAGGGCAGGATCAGACGCGTCTCGACCATCATTCCGGCGGAGCCGCCGGTCAGGGGCTCCATGGTCAGGACCAGGTTGGTGAAGATCAGGGACAGGCCGAGGGTGGCCATGGCCAGGAATCCTTCGCCCAGACGCTCCATGGGCCGGCTCACGGCTGCGGCCAGACCGAATGCGGCCAGGGCCGTCACGGGAACGATGATCGCCGAGGCCTGGGGAAAATGAGCATGGGCCAGAACCGAGGCATAGGCTCCAAGGCCGGCCAACCCGCCCTGGGCCAGGGATATCTGTCCGCCCAGACCGAGACAGAAGTTCAGTGCCAGGACGTTTATGGCCAGGAAAAGGTGCTGGTTGACCACCAAGAGCCGATAGTTCGGCAGAAAAAGACCCACGGCGCACAGGGCCAGAAAAAATCCCGCCACGTTGCGGGCCTGCCGCGATGGGCGGGCGCTCATGCCGTCCGCGCCTCTTCCCGCTTTCCCGGGGCCAGCACGAGCAGGCCGATCAGCAGGACATAGGTCACGGTTTCCTTGAGTTCGCCGGACAAAAGCAGAACCAGGGCGGCCTCGACCAGCCCCAGCATCACCCCCCCGAAAAAGACCCGGCCCACCGAGGCGTATCCCCCTATGGTGGCGGCCACGAATCCCTTGAGTCCAAGACCCAGGCCCATGTCGTAGCGCAGCATGGTCTGCGGCCCTATGGCCATGGCCGCCATGGCCGCCAGGATGCCGGCCAGGGCGAAGGACAGGGCATGGCAGAACCCCGGCCGGATGCCCTGGAGGCTTGCGGCCACAGGGTTCATGGACACGGCCCGCACGGCCCGGCCGATCCTGGTGTGGGCGAGGAAGAGCGAAAGCAGGACCACGCTCGCCACTGCGAGGACCAGGGCCGTCAGCGTGTCCCGACTCAGAAAAAGCAGGCCCAGGCGGACCGGGGGCAGGGGCAGAAGCTGGGGCAGCATGATCGGGTTTTTGCCCCAGGCCAGGATGGCCACCCCCTGCCAGCACAGGCTGGCGGCCACGGTGAGCATGAGCTGGTGCAGGGGCGAGGCCTTGATGCCCACGCCCAGGGTGGTGGCGTAGAGCAGATGTCCGAGGACGAAGCCGAACAGGGCGGCGGCCGTCAGGGCCGCCAGGGGGGAGAGGTGCAGAACCAGGGTGAGACTTTGCAGGGTGAGTCCGCCGATGAGCAGGAGTTCCCCCTGCGCGAAATTGATCAGGCGGCTGGAACTGAAGATGAGCGCGAACCCGATGGCCATAAGTCCGTACACCGACCCGAGGGCCAGACCGGAATTCACGATTTGCGCCAGATACTGGATGAACACCTGGGATGCGGCTCCTGAGCGTCCTGCCATGACGCGGGGCGCGTCCCGCGTCGCTCGGCAAGCGCGCCGCTTGGGGTTCTGGTACGGGGGTGTCAGGCCGATCCGCCTCGCGCACAGGCGGATCCGGCGTGCGTATGCGCCGTCCTGCACATGGGGAAGGCCGCCCCGCGGGACGGCCTTCCAGTCTCGAATTCCGTACGGCGTGCTCCGGCCGTTGCGGAGGATGCCTTACGTCAGTTGATGTCCTGGATGTTGCCGTAATCGGTGGACTGGGTGTCCGCGCCTTCGGAGTCCAGGGTATAGGCCATGACCACGGTCTTGCGGTTGACCACGCCGATGGCCCCGGGCCAGGTGTTCATGCACACCACGAGCTCCTGCCGGCCGTCGTTGTCGACGTCGGCAAGGGTGTACCCGGAGATGGTGCCCTTGATGCGGCGGGTCTTCCATTTGAGGCTTAAGCCCACGCCGTCCCAGTACAGGGCGTGGATTTCGCCCTGGGAGAAGGCTCGGTAGTTCTCGAAGAACTGGGCGGCCACGGAGATGTTCCGGCTGACCAGCAGTTCGTAGAAGGGGTCCGTGTCCAGGTTGGCCACCAGAAGAGGCAGGGGGACATAGTAGTACAGCCACAGGTAATCGTTGCGGGGCCGGTCCATGGGGGCCATCATGGGATCGTGCTCCAGGCCCAGCCCGGAGCCCGCGTATTCCTCCTCGGTAAGCGCGGTGCGTTCGCCCTTGGGCGTGTACACGCCCAGATGATCGCCCTCTTCGGCCAGGACCACGCGGTATCCGGCTTTTTCAGGCAAAAAGGCGAAGTTGAAGGCATTGGCGTCCTTGGGAAGCTCGATCCGGTGGCCCAGGACCGCCTGGCCGCTACTGACGGACACCTGGTAGACGCCCTTGGTGAAGACCTCGCGGACATCGGGCTTGGAGCCCACCAGGGTTCGGGTGAAGTCGGGCGGAATGGCGGCCACGTTCAGGTACAGCGGGATATCGCGGAGTTTGAGGTCCAGCTTGCCCTCATTGAACTCCAGAATGAAGGAGCGGGGATCCTTGACATATCGGGCCGAGACGATGATTTCCGATTTGCCGTCGCCGTTGATGTCGAAGACGTTGATGTTGAGCAGCAGGAAGTTGGTGGGGGCATCGTATCTGGCCACGGGCACGAGCTGATCGTGGGAGTGGGTGAAGACCTCGACGGTGGCCGTGCCCAGGACCACGATTTCGTTCTTGCCGTCGCCGTTGACGTCGCCCACGGCGATGCCCGACGAGGCGTGGGGCAGGGCTTGGCTGCGCCACACGCCGGGGCTCTGGGTCGGGCCGGCGTAGCGGAAGTTGGGGTTGAGATAGCTCTTGTCGGGACCTCCTTCGCCCTGGCTGGCCACGAACGAGGCATTGGGCGGATTGGGGGTCTTGGGCGCGTTCCTGCCCCCGGAGGCCTGGGAGGGGGTCGGCGGACGCTGGAAGATTTCCGCACCCACATCCTTGACGGTTTTTTCCAGCGACGGAACGAGGTTGGCAATCTTGGTCTGCAGGGTCTTGGGCCAGGATTTGCCCGCGGCGTCGACGACATGCATGTCCAGGCTGGCCTCTTCGCCGGTGATGGTCAGGCTGCCGTAGACGATGTAGTCGGACTTGAGCTTGCCCAGAAGGGCCTTGGCGTCGGCCTCGGAGGCCGGGGGGGTGGGCTGGGCCGCGTCGACCTTGGCCGTATCCATGGCCTGGAGCTTCCCGGGCCAGCTCAACCGGGAGACGACCATGCTTTGGATGCCCTGTTTGAGGTATTGGTACTTGTCCGGACCGTGCACCGCGAACTGGGTGACGGCGAAGGTCTTGGTCTGGGCGAATCCCGGCGCGGGGATCAGGCAGACAAGCGCCAGAATTAGTGCGGCTAACAGTTTGACATGGGTCATTCGGATTCCTCCGGGTCCTTGGGGACCAGTATTTGCCGGGAAGGGCATGGGGACGGCCTCGCGCAAAACCGCAGCCATTCCCGTATCGCGGCAATCGCAATACTATCAACCTCGCCACGTATCAAGTGAAGAGATATGCACATGGAACCCCTGAAGCGGAGCGGGGCAACGGCGATGGCGCGGCGTTTGAATATGTTTTGGTATTGTCGCGGAATCGTCACGTTCGGGGACTTGCGGTGGGGGGGCGTCTGCGCGTAGAAACGATCGCCGGTCCGATCTCCCCGGATTGAATCCGCTTCAGGATGTTGCCATGCGTTTCGTTTTTGTCCCCAAGATGTTGCCGTGTCGTTTCATTCGCCCCCTGGTCGCGGTCCTGATATGTTGCCTTGCGGCAACGTCTGCCAGCCAGGCCGGGGTCGGATCCGTTTTCGTCGACCCGGACGTGCCGTTGCGCCCGTCCACGCCTCTCGGCGCGGGCCGGCTCCTGGGCATCAACGTCAACTACCTCCTCGACGACGACGCCAACCGCCACGGCGTCCGGCCTCTGGCCGAGGCCCTGCGGGACCTGGGCGCCGGGACCCTGCGCTATCCCGGCGGGGCCAAGTCCGACGTGACCTTCTGGAGCGGGCCGCCCTATCGGGGACCGCGACCCCGGCTGGCCCGGACGGGTCCCGAGGAGTGGCCCTCGGACGACGCCAGGGTGTACAGTCTGTCCGGCGGCCGCTTCACCACCGATCCCCTGGATTTCGACGAATTCATGGATATAAGCCGCAAGACCGGGGCCGAACCGGTCCTCGTGGTCGCCCATGACGCGGCCTATCGGCCGCCCACGCCCGGAGGCACCGTCCCCGACCGGGAGGACCTTCTGGCCGCGGCCGTGGCCTGGGTGCGCTACGCCAACCTGGAAAAGGGCTATGGCGTCACCTATTTCGAGATCGGCAACGAAAGCTATCTGGACACCTACGACGGCGGCTGCCGGGCCGAGGAGTACGCCCGGGACGTGGTCCTTTTCTCCCGGGCCATGAAGGCCGTGGACCCGTCCATACGGATAGGGGTCAACGGTCCGGTCCTGCGCGATGCCGTGGGCGCCTACGATGAGAAGGCCGGAAACCCGTCGCCCTGGTGGAAGACGGTTTTTTCCATTGCCGGCAAGGACATCGATTTCGTGTCCGTACACGAGTATCCGTGCCTGCAGTGGTACGGCTACGACTACTACCGCACCCATCCGGTGGTCATGCGCGGGGTGTGGGAAATCGACGCGGCGGCCAGGGAGTTCGGCCCGCCGGATCTGGCCGGGCGGCTGCGCTACCTGCTCACCGAGGTCAACTCCGCGGACTGGTACGGCCATCCCCGAAACGACGGCTGGAAACACGACAACACCCTGGGCCACGCCCTGGTCCTTCTGGACATGCTGTGGCAGGGGGTGTCCGACCCCCGCGTGGACACGGTCCAGATCTGGGCCACCAGATGGATGGAAAACGCGGTCAGGCCGGAGTTGTGGGACGCCCTGGACGCCGGGAACCGGCCCCTGCCCACGGGAACGGCCCTTTCCCTGCTGGCCCGCCGTCTCGGGGACGGTCCGGTTCTGGCCCTGGGCACGCCCGAGGTCCCGGTCTTCGCGTCCGTGGATCGCCGGGCCGGGAAGATGGCCGTGTTCTGCATCAACAAGGATACGCCCCGGGAGATTGAGGTGAAGATCGCCGGGCTCGGCCAGGCCCGGGCGGACAGGACCATATGGCGCGGCAGGGGGCCGGACGATCCCGCCCCGGTTTTGACCGGGGGAGGGGCGGTGGCCTTTTCCGGGGGACGGGCCAGGGTCAGGCTTCCCGCCGTGTCCCTGACTATCTTGGACATCCCCTGGCGCAGGGGGTGGGACAGCGTCAGGGCCCCCGCCGCGCGGCCGGACATCGGCCGGCCGTGAGTCCCCGGGCCGGGGCCGGTCGTCTCCGGAGCGGTCAGGCCCGCTCCCTGGCGGCGTTGCGTCTGCCCCGGAGGTATTCGATCACCCCGGGCAGAAGCGAGATCACGATGATGGCCACGATGACCACGCTGAAGTTCTTGCGCACGAAGGGCATGTTGCCGAAAAAATAGCCGGCCCAGGTGAAAAGGGTGATCCACAGCGTCCCGCCGAGCACGCTGCAGGCCAGGAAGTGGTGGTAGCGCATGCGGGCGACGCCGGCCACGAAGGGCGCGAACGTCCGGATGATGGGCAGAAACCGGGCGATGACGATGGTCTTGCCGCCGTGGCGCTCGTAGAAGGCGTGGGCCTTGTCCAGATACTTCCTGTTGATGAGCCGGTTGTCTTTCTCGAAGATGGCCGGCCCCGCCAGGCGGCCGATCCAGTAGTTGGTGTTGTCCCCGAGTATGGCCGCGGCCATGAGCAGCCCGTTTATGATCCAGGGGTCCATGATCCGCGCCCCGCACAGGGCCCCGGCCGCGAACAGCAGGGAGTCGCCGGGCAGAAACGGCGTGACCACGAAGCCGGTCTCCAGAAAAATGACGCAGAAGAGCAGAAAGTAGGTCCACATGCCGTACTGGCCCACGATTTCGGCCAGATGCCGGTCCACATGCAGGATGAAATCAGCCAGGGTGACCAGAAGTTCCATATGGTGCCGCCTTCGGGGGGATGGGCGATCGACGCCGGGCCTCCTCCCTAAAAAACGGGAGGCGGGAAGGCAAGTCTTTTCGACGGTCCGTCCGGGCCCGGGGGCGGACTTTCCCTCGGCCGCGCTTCCACGTATCATCCGGCCATGCCCGCGCCCGCCTCTTCCGACGCCTCCCGCCGCCTGGACGACCGGGGTGCCGCAAGCCGGCGCTCTTTTCGGCTGGTCTGCCGGACGCGGGAGGTCCCCCTGGTCGAGGACCTGCTCGCATCCCAGGGGTTCGGATTCGAGCCCGAGCCCTTTTCCCCCTGGTGCCGCCGGCTGACCGCCGAACCCTTTCCCCTGGGGTCGAGCCTGGCGGCCGCCTTCGGGCTCATCTACATCCAGGACCGTTCCTCCATGTTGCCGCCCCTGTGTCTGGCCCCGCCCCAGGGCGCCGAGATCCTGGACATGTGCGCCAGCCCCGGCGGCAAGACGGGTTTTCTGTCCCAGCTTGTCGGGCCCGGGGGATTCGTTCTCGGCAACGATCCCTCGCCCGACCGCCTGACCACCCTGCGCCGAAATCTGTTGCGCCTGAATCTGCCGGGCGTGGCCACCTGCGGCGAGGTCGACCTGGCCCCGGTCCTGCCCGGACATGCCTTCTCGCATATCCTGCTCGACCCGCCGTGCAGCGGCTGGGGCACGGCGGAGAAGAACCCCCGGGTGCTTTCCCTGTGGCGGGAGGACAAGGTGGAGCCGCTCGTGGTCCTGCAGCGCAGGCTGTTGCGCACGGCCGCCGGCCTGCTGGCCCCGGGCGGCCGGCTGCTGTATTCCACCTGCACCACCAATCCGGCTGAAAACGAGGACCAGATCCGCTTCGCCCTGGACACCCTGCCCCTGACCCTGGCGCCGTTGTCCCCGCCGCCCGGAACGGCCGCCGCGCCGTCGTCCCTGGACGGCGTGCTCCGGGTGGACACGACCGGGCATGGCGGACAGGGCTTTTTTCTGGCCTGCCTGGAGGCTTCGACCGCCGTGGGCGGCATCTTGGAGGAGGACGTCCCCGGGCAGGCGCGTCCGGATACGTCCGGACGACGGGAGAGGCGGCGCGGCGGGGGGCCGAAAGGCCCGGAGGCGATGCCGGTCGTCGAGATGGAGGGGCATCCCGGCGCGGAAGGCCTTGTTTTCGATCAGCTGGGGCCGGGCCGGGTTTGCCGGTTCGGGGAGCGGGTCTATTTCATCCCTCAGGCGGCGGAAAAATATGCGGCGCGCGGCCTGCGGTTCAAGGGGTTTCATCTGGGCGCGGTCAAGGGTCGGGAATTTCGTCCCAATCCCCGGGCCAGACTGCTTCTCGGACCGTCGCCGGAGCGGGGCGGGCCGCCGGGGCTGGTTTTCGAGGAGACGGAGGGACTGGTGGATCTTCTCGCCGGCCGTGATGTGCGCGTGGGGGCCTTGCCCAAACGGACGGGGTGTTATTACAAGGATCTTCCCTTGGGGTTCGTCGCGGTCAAAGGGGGCCGGGCGCTGTGGTCGGACAGGACGTGACCGGCCGGAGTTCGGGAAGGAATGCCCGGCGTTCGGCGACGCGCGAACGCCGAAGACCTCCCCGGGGCATTTGGGGTCCGGCCCCTCCCGGATGGCGGGGGGAGCGCCGCCGCGGGCATCCCCCGTCGCCGGCCGCGCTGGACGGTGACCATTCAAACGGAGCAACGAGAGGTTCGGCCATGCCGTCTGCGACGCCCCCCGCCGTGTCAGGGCCGCGAGGGAGGACCGGGCTTCTCGGCATGAAGCCTCTTGCGGCGAAAAGGATGTGACATGATCGGATGCGCGCGAAAGCTTTCCAGACTGTTCGACGCCAGAAGCGGACGTACGGTGCTTGTGCCCCTGGATCAGGGGGTGGGCGAGGGGATGCTGCCGGGGCTCGATGACTTTCCCGGGCTTCTCGGCATGATCCGGGACTTCCCGGTGCAGGGGGTCGTGCTCAACAAGGGGGCGCTTCGATCCTGCCTCTCCGAGTTGCCGGCGAACATCCAGGCCGCCGCCCAGCTTTCCGGCGGGACCAGGCACGCCGTGCCCCCGTACATCCGCAGCCTGGTGTGTTCGGTTCACGAGGCCTTGCGTCTCGGCGCGGACCTGGTCGTCGCCCAGGTCAACATCGCCAACGATCTGGAGGACCGGATGCTGGGCGACCTCGGGGCGGTCTGCGACGAGGCCCACAACCTGGGAGTCCCCGCCCTGGCCGTGATCCAGCCCAAGGGCGACCGCATCGTCAACGAGATGGACCCGAGCCTGATCTGTCATTGCATCCGGCTGGGGGCCGAGCTCGGCGCGGACCTGGTCGGCGTTCCCTATTCCGGCGACGCCAGAAGCTTTTCCCGGGCCTGCGCCGCCAGCTTCGTTCCGGTGGTGGTCACCGGAGGGCCGAGCCGTCCGGATTTCGCCAGCTTCCTGGCCATGGTCGGACAGGCCCTGGAGGCCGGCGCGGCCGGAACCTGCGTGGGGCGGAACGTCCTGCAGCACGCCGATCCCCGGGAGGCGCTCACGCGGCTCACGGACCTGGTGCACGGGGGGCGGGCCGCCGGGGAGGACCCCGCGGCCGGCGGGGAGACTAGCCGTCTTTCTTGAGTTCCTTGAGCGTCGAGGAGTAGGCCGAAAAGACGTCCTCGCGGCCGAGCATGCCCAGAACCGTGTCCTGGTTCTCCGGGTCGACCACGGGAATCTGCCCCAGATCCCCGTCCACGAACAGGAGCAGGGCGTCGTACAGGCTCGCGTCCGGGGTCAGGGCGACCGGCGGCCGCGCCAGGTCGCCGACCACCACCAGATCGAACAGGGCGTTTTCGAAAAGCACGTTGCGCACGTCCTGCATGGTCAGGATGCCGCTCAGGCGGCCCGCCGCGTCCTTGACCGGAAAGACCAGCTCGGTGGTCCCGGCGATGATGTCCGTCAGGGCCTTGAGCGTCGTCCCCCGTTCCAGGATGGTGGTCTTGCCGGGGCGGTAAAAGTCCTGCACCCGGAGCTCCTCCAGGATGTTGATGGTGGCGTCGCCCAGGTGCGCCGGGGACTCGAACTTGTTGTCCACCTGGTTTTCATAAAGCGGCGCGCGGCGGCACAGGACCAGGCACACGGCCGTGCACAGCATCAGCGGCGCCAGCAGGCCGTATCCCTGGGTGATCTCGCAGACCATGATCAGCGGTCCCACCGGAGCGCCGGCCACCCCGGCGAACATGGACGCCATGCCCACCAGGGTGTAGCTGCCGGGGCTCGTGACCACGTCGGGCAGCAGGCGGTGCCCGACCTGTCCGACGATGCCGCCGGCCACGCCGCCGACGAAAAGCGTGGGCGCGAACATGCCGCCGCTCAAGCCCGAGCCCAGCGTCAGGGAGGTGGCCAGGGTCTTGCCCAGGAACAGGGCCGCCAGCAGCATCGGTCCCATGTCCCCTCGGATGGCCATTTCCAGCCAGCCGTAGCCTGAACTGAGGGTCTGGGGAAAAAACGCCCCGAACCCTCCCATGCACAGTCCTCCCAATCCCGCTGTCCACATCAGGCCGATTTTGGCCTGGAGGCGTTCGAAGACCCGGTGCTTGAAGAAAAAAAAGGTCCGCAGGTACACGAAGGCCGCGCCGGAGCAGAAGACGCCCAGAACGGCGTAGACCGGCAGTTCCAGGACGCTTCGGAAATGGTAGGCCGGGGCGGTGAAGATGGAGCCCGTTCCGAAAAACAGGGTCATGATGGTGTAGGCGGTCACCGAGGAGACCACGGCCGGCAGAACGGCCTCGGCCTCGAAATCCTCGCGGTAGACGACCTCCACGGCCGTGAGCGCCCCGCCCAGGGGGGCGCGGAAGATGGCCCCCAGCCCTCCGGCGGCGCCGGCCAGAAGCAGGATGCGCCGCTCCCTGGCCGAAAGTCCCAGCTTCATGGCCAGAAACGAGCCCATGCCGCCGCCCAGTTGGGACATGGGACCCTCGCTGCCGGCGCTGCCGCCCGCAGCCATGGTCAGGACGGCCCCGACCGCGCGCAGAAGAAAGACCCGGGGCCTGATGATGCCGCTTTGCCGGTGAAAGGCCTTGATCATGGCGTCCGTGCCGTCGGTCCCGGAGCCCAGGGATTCCGGGATGAGCCGGGAGAAGACGTAACCGGTGGCCAAACCCACCCCGCCGAGAAGGATCGGCAGGAGCCATAGCCGCTGATCGCCGGGAACGGCATGATAGAAAAAGCGCTCTCCGCCGGGGCTTGGGACGATCAGGCCCACGGCGTCGACCAGCAGAATCTGGCGCAGAAGTTCCAGACAGGCGAAGAATGCGCTGGCCAGGAGGCCCGAACCGGTTCCCGCAGCCAGTCCCAGGATCAGCCGGCGCACCGAGGCCGACCGGCGCAGGCGGCGCAGGAGGATCTTGAGATACAGCGTCGGACCGTGCCGGGGGCGTGGGTGGCGTAAGGGAGTCATGGCCGGGGGTCTCGTTGTCCCTTGCGGGGAATGCCGCCGTCATGGCCCCGCGTTCAGGAGATGCGCGCCTCGGGTGTGGCCAGGATGCTGCGGCCGAGGCGGATGTCCTCGCGAATGCGGGCGGCCAGTTCCTCGACGCCGGAGAACCTGCGCTCGGAGCGCAGGCGTTGCACGAAATGGACCCGGATGGGTTTGCCGTAGAGATCGCCTGAAAAGTCCAGGATGTGCACCTCCACGGAAAGCGCGTCCCCGCCGAAGGTCGGATTGCAGCCGATGTTGGTCACTCCGGGGAGGATGCGCGCGCCGATGTCCACCCATACGGCATACACGCCGGTTTTGGGAACCAGTTCGTCGGCCGGGGCCAGATTGGCCGTGGGGAAGCCCAGAAGGCGTCCCCCCCGGTCGCGGCCGCGGATGACGGCGCCGCGCACCTGGTAGAAGCGGCCGAGCAGGGGCCGGACGTCCCAGACGTCGCCGGCCTCGATCATGTCCCGGATGCGTGTGGAACTGACCACCGCGCCGTCGATGATCACCGGATCCAGGCGTTCCACCGCGAAGCCGCAGCTTCGCCCCAGGGCCGAGAGCAGCTCGTAGTTGCCCTTGCGGCCCTTGCCGAAGGCGTAGTCGTAGCCGATGACCATCTCCCGCATGCACAGGCCGGCGACCAGCTTTTCGCGGACGAATTCCTCCGGCTCCAGCGCGGCCAGGGCCCGGGTGAAGGGCAAAAGCACGGTGACCTGGATGCCGCTTTGTTCGAGCAGCTCGAGTTTCTGCTCGGTCAGGGTCAGAAGGGGCGGGGCGTTCTTGTCCAGGAGCACGCGCCGGGGATGCGGGTCGAAGGTCACGGCCATGCTGATCATGTCCGTGGCCGCCGCGCGCTCCCGGACCCGGCGCAACAGCCTGGCATGGCCCATGTGCACGCCGTCGAAATTGCCGATGGTCAGGCAGGTCCCGGTCAGGGTGTCGTGGATGTCCTCGATGTTTCTGGCGACGATCATGGATCGAATCCTTGGTAACGGGTCCGCCGGGGTCAGGGCGCGCGCGTCCCCATCGTCCTTCGGGGGAAACGGCGAGGGGGGCCTGCGCCGTCTATTCCCTGCCGGACCAGTCGATCACGTGGTACCCCCGGGAGATCACGCCCCGAACGATATCGTCCATGGCCCGGGCCAGGGAAGGCGTTTCCTCGGTCCGGTCGCGGGACATGCGCAAAAAGCGCAATTCTCCCAGTTCGGCCGCGAGATCGGACGGAAGCGAGGCGAAGTCGTTTTTTTTCCTCGTGAACAGATAAATCGATGGAGATGCAAGACTCTGATGAATGGCAACGTGCATGGTTCCAAAATTCCTTGATGCCGAAGGCGCGGTAAAAACCGAAAAAAGGCAGGCGGTTTCGGGGGCATCTCCTCGCGCCCGGAGCCGTTGCGGTCGTCCCGCAACCACCCGAAACACCACGTCCTATGGACGGCGTTCCCGCCACGTACCGTCTCTCAACCCCGGACCGGCCCGAAAGGGAAACGCGGCGGGGGCACGACACTATAAATGCCGGGGGAGTTTGGCAAGAGAGGATTCACCCCCGACCCCGCCCGGTCGGGAAAGGGCTATGCGCCGGCCGTCGCCACGGCGTTCAGGAAACTCACCCCGGGCATGTCCCGGGGCACCATGCGCCGGTAGCGGTATTTCGGAACGCCGGCCAGAAGCGCGGCCGGGACCACGCGGCCCTCGGGGATTCCCAAAAACCGGGCCAGTTCCGGGCGACGCTCCAGGGCGAACATCAGATAGCCCGCGAAGCAGGTGCCCACGCCGTGGGCGTGGGCCACGATCTCGAACCAGGACGCGGCGATGACCGCGTCGGTCTTCGGGGTGACGCCCTGGGCCGGAACATGGGCGAACACCACGTGGGGCGCGCCCCTGGTGACCACGTCCCTGCCCTTGTCCACGGCCCGGACCGCCCCGGCCAGGCTCAGGGTCCGGGACAGGGGGGTCTTGGCCCGGACCTCCCCGCGCATCCATTCGGCGACGTGGGAAAGAAACGTGGACACGGCCGCCCGGCCCTCCAGTATGGTCCAGGCCACGGGCTGATGGTTGTGCCCCGAGGGGGCGTGGCGCACGGTGTGAAGGATGGCCGCGAAGGTTTCCCGGGGGACTTCCCCGGATTTGAAGTTGCGGATGGAGCGCCGGGTCCGGAGGTGGTGGGTCAGGAGGTCCGGGGACAGGACCCTTTTGCGGTCGATGGGCGGAAAGTCCTCAAGGGGAAGGAGGGAGTGCCGCAAGGCGTCCGCAGGGCAGACGGCCACGCAGTGGCCGCAGCGGATGCAGTGGGCCTCCCTGCCGGCCAGGGGGTAGGGCAGGCCCTCGGGGTCGTCCAGGCGCACCAGGCTTGCCGGACAGACCGCCGCGCACAGGCCGTCGCGGCGGCACAGGTCCTGGTCAACGGTGAAAAGGGGCATCTACGCCTCCTCTTTGGCCTTCTTCTTGGCCCCGCCGAGCATATGGCGCTTCTGGGCCGAAAGCTCCACCTTGCGCAGCCGGATGGACAGCGGCGTGACCTCGGCCAGTTCGTCCTCGCGGATGAAATGGATGGCCCGCTCCAGGGTCATGGGCATGACCGGGGTCAGGATCACGTTCTCGTCCTTGCCCGCGGCGCGCATGTTGGTCAGCTTCTTTTCCTTGCAGGGGTTGACGTTGATGTCGTTCTCCCGGTTGTGCTCCCCGACGATCATGCCCTCGTAGACCGGCTCCCCGGGGGACAGAAAGAGCCTGCCGCGCGGCTCCAGATTGAACAGGGCGTAGGGCACGCCCACGCCCGAACGGTCGGCCACGATGGAGCCGGTGAAGCGCGAGGGGAAGTCGCCCCGGTACTCCTCGTAGCCCAGGAAATAGGAGTTCATGATGCCCGTGCCCTTGGTGTCGGTCAGAAACTCGTCGCGGTAGCCGATAAGGCCGCGCGAGGGAATGGTGAACTCCAGGCGCACCCGGCCCGAGCCGTGGTTCACCAGGTTCTTCATGCGCCCCTTGCGGATGGACAGCTTCTCCGTGACCACGCCGGTGAACGACTCCTCGCAGTCGATGAACAGATGCTCCACGGGTTCCTTGCGCACGCCGTTCTCCATCCGGTAGATGACCTCCGGGCGGCCCACGGCCAGTTCGAAGCCCTCCCGGCGCATGGTCTCGATCAGGATGGCCATCTGGAATTCGCCCCGGCCCTTGACGATGAAGCTGTCGCGCTCCTCGCTCTCCTCCACCCGGATGGCCACGTTGAGCAGGGTCTCCTTGAAAAGGCGCTCGCGGATGCGCGCGGACTGCACGTATTTGCCCTCCCGGCCGGCCAGGGGGGAGGTGTTGATGGTGAAGCGCATGGCCACCGTGGGATCGTCCACGCTGATGCGCCGAAGGGCCTTTGGGGCCTCGGGGGAGCAGATGGTGTCCCCGATCTTCACCTCGTCAAGGCCCGATATGACCACGATATCCCCGGGGTGCGCGGTCTGCGAGTCCACGACCTTGAGTCCGTCGTAGACCTGGAGCCGGGTGACCCGAAGCGGGACGCGCCGGTCCTCCTCGTCGATGCGCACCAGGGAGTCCTGGCTCTTGGCCGTGCCGGCCAGCACCCGGCCGATGGCCAGCCGGCCCAGGAAGTCGGAATAGCCGAGGTCCGAGACCAGCATGGCGAAGGGCTTTTCCGGATCGCAGGCCGGGCCGGGAATCTCCTCGATGATGGTCTCGAAAAGGGGGGTCAGGTCCGTGCTTTCGCCGTCCAGGGTGCGCATGGCCCGGCCCTCGCGGCCCACGGCGTAGAGCACGGGAAATTCGAGCTGCTCCTCGTCCGCGTCCAGGTCGATGAACAGGTCGTAGATCTCGTTTAGGACTTCGTCGGGCCTGGCGTCCTTGCGGTCGATCTTGTTCACCGCCACGATGACCCGAAGCCCGGCCTCCAGGGTTTTTTTCAGCACGAAGCGGGTCTGGGGCAGGGGGCCCTCCGAGGCGTCGACCAGAAGCACGGCGCCGTCGGCCATGGACAGGGCCCGCTCCACCTCGCCGCCGAAATCGGCGTGGCCCGGGGTGTCGATGATGTTGATCTTGGTGCCCCGCCAGGTCACGGCGCAGTTCTTGGCGGCGATGGTGATGCCCCGCTCCCGCTCCAGGTCCATGCTGTCCATGATGCGTTCGGGGGTGTCCTGGCCTTCGCGGAACAGCCCGCTTTGCCGGAACATGTGGTCCACGAGGGTGGTCTTGCCGTGGTCGACGTGGGCGATGATGGCGATGTTGCGGATGGAATCGTTGCGTGGGGCGGTTTTCATAGGTGTCCTCAGGGGAAAGAATAGGCCGCGCGGCGTGACGGTCCGGTGACGCCGGGGAAGGAAAGGATGCGGCCGGGCGGCCCTTGTCGTCGAAATCCGGGGAAAAGACAATCCCCGGAAACGGTCATTTTCCGGCCAGGGGCAGGGTGAAGGTGAACGTGCTGCCCTGGCCGGGGACGCTGGTGAACCATATCCGGCCGCCGTGGGATTCCACGATGTGTTTGCAGATGGGCAGCCCCAGTCCCGTGCCCTTGGGCCGCTCGGCGCCCTCGTTGCGGACCTGGTTGAACTTTTCGAACACCTTGTCGCGGTCCTTGTCGGCAATGCCGATGCCGGTGTCGGCTACGCTGATGCGCAGGAAACCGTCCCCGCTCGAGGCCGAGCAGGTGATGGTCCCGTGGTCGGTGAATTTCGCCGCGTTGGAGATCAGGTTCACCAGGACCTGGATGATGCGGTCGCGGTCGGCGGTGACCGGGGGAAGGTCCGGGTCCAGGCAGCGGATCATGCGCACGTCCCTGCCCTCGACGAGCACCGAGGTGGAGGCCATGACCCGGGTGATGAGTTCGGCTGGGTCGAGGACCCGCATGGAGAACTCCATGCGCCCGGATTCGAGCTTGGCCAGGTCCAGCACGTCGTTGATCAGGCTGGTCAGGCGCTCGCCCTCGGAGGTGATGATCTCCAGATTGGATATGGTCTGCCCGGCGGCTTTGGCCAGGGCGGGATCGTCGGCGGGCAGCCCGGCGAAGAGGGTCTCGAGCTTTTTGCGGATGATCTTGGAAAAGCCCAGCACCGAGGTCAGGGGGGTGCGTATCTCGTGGGAGACCATGGACAAGAATTCGGACTTGGTTTTGTTGGCGGCCTCGGCGGCCTCCTCGGCCCGCCGCCGCTCGGCGACCTCGTGGACCAGTCGGGCATTGGCCTGGCTCAGTTCCCGGGTGCGGTCCGCGACGCGCCGTTCGAGCTCGGCGTGGGCCTGGCGCAGGGCCTCCTCGGCCTCCTTGCGGGCGGTGACGTCCTCGCAGGACCCTTCGTAATACAGCGGCAGCCCGGACGGGTCGCGGATGACCCTGACATTGAGGGACACCCAGATGATCCTGCCGCTTTTGTGCCGGAACCGGGCCGGGAACTCCTTGGCCTCGCCCCTTGCCTTGAGCAGGGCCAGAAGCCGGTCGCGGTCTCCCGCCTCGGCGTAGAGCTGGTTTTTGATGTCCGTGACCTCGCGCATGAGCGTTTCGGGGGAGTCGTAACCCAGGTAGGCGGCCAGGGCCGGGTTGGCGCTGGTGAAGCGTCCGGCCGGGGTGGTGGTGAAAAAACCCTCCACGGCGTTTTCCACGATGCTCCGGTAGCGTTCCTCGGCGCGCTTGAGGGCCAACTCGGCCTTTTTGCGCCGGGCGACGTCCCGGGCCACCACCACGGCCTTGCGCGATTGCGGGTCCGCAGCCACCCGGATGGACATCTCCACGGCCACGGTCGCGCCGTCCGGGCTTGTCAGGTCCAGCTCCAGCGGGACCTCGGTCCCTCCGGCGGCAAAGGCCTCCCGGACCCTCGGGGCCTGCCGGGGACGCAGGAAGTCCCATAGCGGCGCGCCCAGGATGCTTTCCTTGCCGCGCCCGAGCAGGGCCGGGGCGGCCCCTGTCGCGTCGAGGATCGCGCCCGTGGCCGCGTCCACAAGGAAAATGGCGTCGTTGCTGACCTCGAGCAGTTCCCGGAAGTGCTCGAGCTCGGAAAGCCGCTCCTGGAGTTCGGGATAATAGCTTTTGCTTAAGGAGCTTTCCCCGAGCCCGATGAGCTTTTCCCGGGAGGCCTTCCAGTCAGGCGCGGAATCGGCAGGCGGCTTCATACAGGTTTCGGATGTCCTCGACCGAGGGTTGGCGGGGGTTGGTGAGCATGCAGGGGTCGTTTATGGCCTTGGCCGACAGTTCGGCGAGTTCGTGGGGCCGCACGCCCAGGTCGCTTAGGGTCTGGTCCACGCCGGCCTCTTTTTTCAGGCGGCGCAGGGCCGCGATCACGGCATCCTTTTTTTCGTCCAGGCCCAGGTCCGGGGCGACGGCCGCCCCGAGGAGCCGTCCGATGTCCACGTAGCGTTCGGGGGCGCTCGGGAAGTTGTAGGCCGCCACATGGTCGAGCAGGATGGCGTTGCATTGGCCGTGGGGCAGGTCCAGAAACCCCCCCAGGCTGTGGGCCATGGCGTGCACCGCGCCCAGGATGGCGTTGGAGAAGGCCAGTCCGGCGTAGAGGCTTGCGAACATCATGCCGCTTCTGGATTCGATGTCGTCGGGCCGGGCGGTGGCCGCCACCAGATGGGCCTGGACCAGTTCCACGGCCTTTAGGGCGAACAGGTCGGTGATCGGGGAATGGGCGTTGGACACGTAGGCCTCGATGGCGTGGGTCAGGGCGTCGAGGCCGGTGTGGGCCGTGAGTTCCGCATCCATGGTCATGGTGGGCAGGGGATCGATCAGGGCCGCGTCCGGGATCACGGTCTTGCTGACGATGGCGATCTTGACCTTGCGCTTGGTGTCGTTGATGATGGCGAACTGGGAGACCTCGGCCCCGGTCCCGGCCGTGGTGGGCACGCAGATCAGCGGAGGGCCGGGCCTCTCCACATTGTCCACGCCTTCGAATTCGAGCACGTGGCGGTCGTTGGCGCACACGATGCCGATGGCCTTGGCGCAGTCCATGGGGCTGCCGCCGCCCACGGCCACGATGGCGTCGCAGCCCTCGCGGCGGTAGACCCCGGCCCCGGCCATGACCTCGTAGTCGCGGGGATTGGGGGTGATGTCGGCGAAGATGGTGGTGGCCACGCCGGCCTCGCGCAGGCTGTCGATGACCTGCCCGGCCCACCCCAGACGGATGAGGTTCGGACCGGTGACCACCAGGGCCTTCTTGACCCGCAGGTTCTTGGCGTAGCGCCCGGCCAGGCGGGCCGAGCCAGGGCCGAACACGAATTCAGGGGCCACGAACTTGCGCAGTTCGGTCGTCGCCTCGTGGGTCACGGCAGGGCTCCTTGTGCGGGCGTCTTCTCCATCTCAAAACCGATACACGTTTTTTGGCCGCCGGAAAAGCCTCTTCGGCAAAACGCACACTTCTTTCACTCTGCCGCCACGGCCTCCATGCCGGCCACCGCGATCCCCATCCCGTCGAGCCCCAGGCGGACCTCGGCCGAGGTCAGGACGGCGATCTCGCGTTCCCGGGCCGCGCTGTAGGAGGTGATGGCCGAAAGCTCGGCATCGTCGTAGCCGGGGTGGCACATGAGCTCCGCCACGGCCGTGTCCGAAAGCCCCGCGAAGGCCTGGCCCACGAGTTCCAGAAACCGACCGGGCGAAAGGTCCTCGCCGAAGAAACCGGTGATGAAGGCGTCGGCGCACCGGACCCCGGCCGCGCGCAGCTTTGCGGCCATGTCCGGGCTGGTGGCCCGGGCCGGGATGCCGAGCTCCCGGGCGAATTCCAGGTAGACCGGAAACACGTCGGGCCTTTTGTGCACGTGGTGGTGGGTGTCCATGTGCGTCGGCTCGACCCCGCAGGCGCGGAGCAGTTCGAGCTGGGCGCGCCACTCCCGGCGCAGTTCGTCGGCCGCGACCTCCCCGATGTCCATGCGCTTTCCTGCGAACACGCCCTCGGGGGTGACCAGGCTTGGCGCCTCGCCGGGCGGCAGGCAGGGCGGGTGGCCGCCGGTGAGCTGGAAATGAATGCCCATGCGGCCGGAAAGAAGCCTGGCGTGGGCCCGGATGCGTCCGGCCGCGCCAGGAGGGCGGGTCATGGCCGTGGTGGCCCGGACCACGCCGTGGTCCATGGCATGGACGATGCCCCGGCAGATGCCGTCCGTCAGTCCGAAATCGTCCGCGTTGACCACGAGGCGGCGCATACGGCTCCTTGTCGATATGTCTTCATCGGTTCCATGAAACCCCGGAGCATCACATCCCTTTGTGGGATTCCAAAGGGCGGAGCCCTTTGGCCGCCGGAGGCATTTCCCCCGCCATAGCCCCGCCAGTCGACTTTTTTAAAAAATACTAGCGTATTTTTTTAGGGTGTTGCGAAGGATTCCAAAGGGCTCCGCCCTTTGGCCGCCGGAGGCATTTCCCCCCGTATTTCCCGCGCGCTAGGCCCGGCGCACGATCTCGGCCACGAGCTTCTCGATGCCCCTGGCCACGTCGGCGATGCCGGGGCCGAGCATGTAGGCCGGGGTGGTCACGAGGTTCAGTTTCTCGTCCACCACGATGCCGTCCACGGGGCAATCCACGTGCACCGCGCCTGTCTTTTCCAGGGCCTTGGCCGTGCCCATGTCGTTTCCGATGGTCAGGCGGGGCTTTTCGGCCCCGAGCACCAGGGCCAGGACCACCGGGGCGATGCAGATGGCCCCCACGGGCTTGCCCGCGTCGTGGACCTCGCGGATGAGCCGGGCGACCTCGGGGTGGGCCTTCCCGTCCGGCCCCCTGGTCGCGAAATCGCACAGGTTCTTGGCCACGCCGTTGCCGCCGGGCAGGATCAGGGCGTCCAGGTCCGCGCCCCTGGCCGTGGCCACGTCCTTGATGTCGCCTCGGGCGATGCGGGCCGCCTCCATGAGCACGCCTCGTTTTTCGCCCATGGGCTTTCCGGTCAGGAAATTCACGGCCTCGAAGGGGACGTCCGGGGCGTAGATGCGGGTTTTGACCCCGGCCCGGGCCAGATAGAGGAGGGTCAGGACGGACTCGTGGATCTCCGCGCCGTCGATGTTGCCGCAGCCGGCCAGGATGACGCCGATGGTGGACATGATCGCCTCCTTGAGCGTTTTCGCGGGCTTCATGGTCGTGTGTTGGTGCGTCGATTCCTATCCCCGGGGAGGGGGGCTCGTCAAACCGGCGTGCCGGGGGCCGGCCCCGGGCCGGGATTTTCCGTCCGGTCCACGTTGCTTTTCCCGGGGTTCTGTCGCACACAGGCGGGCATGGCCGGCCGACGAACCCTCACCCCGCTTCTTTTCGGCGACACCACGCTTCGCGACGGCGAGCAGATGCCCGGGGCCATGCTCGATCCGGCGGACAAGCTCGTGGTGGCCCGGGCCCTGGCCGAGGCCGGGGTGGACCTGATCGAGGCCGGGTTTCCGGCCGTGTCGCAAACCGAGGCGGCGGCCGTGGGGCTTATCGCCCGGGCGGCGGGGGATTTTTCCGGACCCGGCCGGGTGGGCGATTCGGGCGGGCCGGTGGTCGCGGCACTGTGCCGGGCCCTGTGCCGGGACATCGACGCCGCGCGCGAGGCCCTGGCCGACGCGCCCGAACAACGCCGCGCGGCGAACGTTTTTTTATCCGCAAGCCCGCTGCACCGCCGCCACAAGCTCAAAAAATCCAAGGCCGACATCGTGGTCATGGCCGCGCGGGCCGTGGAATACGCCCGGTCGCGCTTCGAGATGGTCAATTTCAGCGCCGAGGACGCCAGCCGCACCGAGCCGGAGTATCTGGCCCGGCTGTACGAGGCCGCGATCGCGGCCGGGGCGACCTCCATCGGGTTTCCGGACACGGTGGGGGTGCTTACCCCGGACGAGGTGAAGCAGCGCCTGGGCTTTCTGCGCTCCCATGTCCGGGGCATCGGCGGGGTGCTCGTGGGGGTGCATTTCCACGACGACCTGGGGCTGGCCACGGCCAACACCCTGGCGGCGGTCCAGGCCGGGGCGGATATCGTCCACTGCACGGTGGGGGGCATCGGCGAGCGGGCCGGGAACGCGGCCCTGGAGGAGACGGCGGCGGCCGTGGCGCTGCGGCCGGAGGTCTACGGCCGGCGGATGCACCTGGACCCGGCGCGGCTTGCGCCGCTGTGCCGGCTGGTGTCCGGGCGCACGGGCATCCCGATCCCGCCGAACAAGGCCGTGTGCGGGAAAAACGCCTTCGCCACGGGCGCGGGGGTGCACCAGGACGGGCTGCTCAAGCATCCGGACACGTATTTGCCGTATCCGCCCGAGGCGGTGGGGGCGGGGCCGGCGCGCATCGTGCTGACGAAGCACAGCGGCCGGGCGGCCCTTCGGATGCGGCTTTCGCGGATGGGCATCGAGGTGGACGAGGCGCGGCTTACGGCCATCGGCGAGGCGCTTAAAAACGCGTCCAAGGCCGAGTGGGCGGACGAGGAGGGGTTGGTGAGGAGGGTGGTGGGGAACGTGTTGGGGTGAGTTCACATAGGCGAAGCGGTGAGCAGCCTCTCCTTCAAAAGCTCGGTGAAGTTGCGCCGTCCATCGGCCACGACATGGATATATACCTCGTGGGAGGTCTTGTTGACCTGGTAGACGACTCTGTACCGGGAGACCTGGATTTCCCGATACGAAAGGATGTTGACCCGCTTCAGCTCAGGAGGGATACGCCCCCGGTCGGGGAGTTCGCGCAAGCTGTCCCGCGCCTCGATAAACTTACCCAGAACCGTTTCGGCGATATCCGGCCCATCCCTGTCGGCAATGAAAGAGAAAATGCCCACAATGTCTTCTTCCGCGCGGCGGGTAAACGCGACCTGCCACGTCGTTTCACCCCCGCGCATCGCGTTTCTCCGCGATCATTCCGCGGATGTCGGCAAAGACCTCGTCCGAATCGCGGAGATTGCCGGCTTCCACATCGGCGGCGCTGTCCGCAAGCATCCGCAGGAGCGCCAGACTTTCCTGCATCTGGTCATATGTCCGGACGCTCATCACCACGGCCTTTGCCTCGCCGTTTTGGGTAATGACCATAGGGTTGCCAGTTTCATCAACGGATTCAATGAGTTGCTTGGCATTGTTTTTGAGCCAGGAGATGGGCTTGATATCCGAATGAAGTTGCATATGGCCTCCACAGGGGAAGAATTATGACTGAATTTAGGATAACCACGAAAGCTGAAGAAAGCAATCCCTTTTGGCCATTGCCCGCAAGGAATGGTTCCGGTGCCCTTGGCTTGAGTTCTAAAAAAAGGACAGTGTATCTTCTGGGTTTGTCGAGGGGGAAGGTTCATGAAAAGGCTCGCGGCGCGGTATTACAAGACGGAAACCGGGAGGGAACCCGTCCGTGAAGGGCTGCAGGGCCCGGATCGCGACGACAGAAAGGCCATCGGCGAGGACGTGAGGCTGGTTGAATCCGGCCGGCCGATCGGCATGCCGGTATGCGAGGCCATGGGAGACGGGCTTTTTCAGACCGGGACGAGCCTTCCGAGCGGGCGGACGAGGAGGGGGCGGTGGGGAGCGTTGAGGGTTCTTTTCCCTAAGAACACCGCGCCGCGCATTACGTTTCGAGAGGGCGCGATATGGGGCACTGATCCGACGAGAAGTGGGTGAATTGGTTTTTCCCGTGCAGCTTGCTGGCGTACAAGGCCTTGTCGGCCATGTTGATGATGAGGTCCTCGGTGGTTTTCCCATCGGGGATGACGGTGGCCACCCCGGCGCTTATGGTCACATATTCCCCGGCCAGGGATGCCGAATGCGGAATGGCCATCTCGCGCAGCAGTTCGAACAGGATGGCCGCGACCTTGTCGGCGCCGACGTCGTCCGTGTTCGGCAGGAGGAGAAGAAATTCCTCTCCGCCGTACCGCACGGCGATGTCGGAAACCCTTGTCGCGGCGTGCTTGAATATGGTTGCGACGCGTTTGATGCATTCGTCGCCCTCCTGATGCCCGTAAGTGTCGTTATACTCTTTGAAATAATCAATGTCGGCCATGATCAAAGAGAGGGGCTGCGAGGAGCGCTTGAGTCTCTTGTGTTCGTATTGCAAGGCCTTGTTGAAGTAGCGCCGATTGAACATGCCGGTCAGTTCATCCGTATTGGCCAAGAATTCCACTTTCTTGTTCGCTTCTCGCAATTCGATTTCTATGAGATGCGCGTTCAGAATGATCAGCGAGATCATTGTCAATACCGTAAACACTATTGATGATAATATCAGGATGCATTGCACGGAGTCTGTGTTTTCAAGAAAAAATATATTGTCTCCTTTTATGATTGCCAACCTCAAGCGCAGGGCGGCGGGAAGAATAATGCCCATGATGGCAATGATGAGCAAATAGTTTTGGCTTCCGAGCCTCCTGGGCAGGCATCGTATTGTGATTCGCAACGACTCTAAAAATAACAAGATGAACATGGAATTGAATAACACAATTCTAATATGAACACTTGGATATACATATGTTGTGTATGATATCAGTATGATGTATAAAAGCAGAAGTGCGGAGTAATGATTCCGGAATCTCCATTTTATTCCTGATAAATGTGAAAGGCCAAGTGAAAGCATGAATGGCGTTGACACAATGAAAATATTGGCGAGAACAATAGAAATAAAGTCCGGTATTATTCCGCGAAATGCAATAAGGAAAGAGCCTATTCCAGCGAGAGTAAATCCGACTGTCCAGTGGTGGAAGCCAGGATATGTCTTTCTTACCATGGAATAGTAGATCATGACCACGGCGACTGCAATGCCTATAAGAGCGCCTTCAAATAACACGGTCCGTATGTCCAACATGGGAAATGCCTTTAACATCTTCTGCTTGCCGCAAGAGATGAGCTGTCGATTGCCGAAGCAGGGACGGCATGGCCGCTCCCTTCTTTGCGGCCTGCCTGCCGGATGATAACCGTCTCGGAACAGATAAGCGACTCAGAACCGTTCGTGCTTTCCGGGATGTGCCGATCGGGTATGCGTTTGCCGATCCGTCCGCGTCATTGCCGCCGTGGCGGGCGTCGCTCGGACGAGGCGATTGTCCGGACGGATTCCAGTCGTCAAGACGGCCGGTCTTGTCAAGAGAACTTTTCGTATGCCCCGCCGGGCAATCATACGGTCAACGATGCCGGGTTGTTGGGTGCTATCGGCGCATGCCCGCGCCTCTTGTTCATGATGACGAAAAAGGCGTCATCCATCGGGAGTGCATGTCAATTGGGCATGATGCACACGCATCGGCCATGAATTGAAGAGGGCATAAGCGGTGGTGCGGAAATCCGCAACCGTGGGTGTGAGGTCCGGATGCCCTGTCCCTTCGTTTTTTGGTTGCTCCTGGTGGAAAGTCCTCGATGTATGCATTGATATTCGTGATCGCATGACAGGCTATCGATCCGTATTGTGGATGCAAAAGGCGCCGGGGCGGGCGATATTGCGGGTTGTGCCGCGACGGCAAAAAACGCTATGAAACGGATCGCGGAAGGAAATCATCGCGTGGACGCGAAACAAGGAACGGGATGATGGAACTGGTCAAGACGGTCAAAGCCGCCGGCTGAGCGGCCAAGATCTCTCCGGGGGACCTGGAGGAAGTACTGGCCGGCCTTGCGGCCGACGACCCGGACAAGCGGCTTTTGACGGGCGTTCGCGACAGCGAGGATGCGGCGATCGTGCGGTTTCCGCCGGGCATGGCCCTGGTGCAGACCGTGGACTTTTTCACGCCCATCGTCAACGACCCCTTCAAGTTCGGGCGCATCGCCGCGGTCAATTCCCTGTCCGACGTCTACGCCATGGGCGGCGAGCCGTACGCGGCCATGAACATCGTGTGCTTTCCCGTAAAGCGCATGGACAAGGGCATCCTGCGCGAGATTTTGCGCGGGGGCCTGGACGCCATGGCCGAGGCCGGGGCGGTCCTGGCCGGCGGGCACAGCGTGGAGGACGAGGAGATCAAGTACGGGCTGGCGGTCTCGGGGGTGGTCGATCCGGAGAATTTCGCCTCCAACCGGGGCATGCGGCCGGGCGACACGCTGATTCTGACCAAGCCGCTCGGGACCGGGGTTTTGGCCACGGCGCTCAAGGGCGACATGGGCGACGCCCGGACCCTGGAGGACATCCTCTTCCGCTGGGCCGGCAGGCTGAACAAGGTCGCCGGGGCCGTGGTCCGCGACCTGCGCCTGCGGGCGGCCACGGACGTGACCGGGTTCGGCCTGGGCGGGCATCTGCTGGAGATGGCCGGGGCCTCGAAGGCGGCCGTGGAGCTCGACCTGGACCGGGTGCCCTTTCTGCCCGAGGCCGTGGAATTCGCGTCCATGGGCATGATCCCGGCCGGAAGCTTCGCCAACCGCAATTTCTGCAAAAAGCACGTGGAGGCGGCAACGGGCGTCGATCCCGTTTTGCTGGACTTGGTCTTCGACGCCCAGACCTCGGGCGGCATGGTCCTGGCCGTGCCCGGGGAGAAGGTGGCTCAGGCCCGGGACATGCTTCTGGCCGGCGGGGACATGGCCGAGGTCATCGGCCGGGCCGTGCCCGAAGAACCCGGGTTGGCCCGGCTGCGCATCGCACGGGCGGGATCATGAGCCGGAAACCGGCCCTCAGGCGCTGCGTGCTGGTGGTCCTGGACGGTCTCGGGGACCGGGCCTACGCCCGGTTCGGCCACAGGACGCCCCTGGCCGCCGCCAAAACCCCGAACCTGGACCGGCTGGCGGCCCTGGGCTGCAACGGCCTGTATCACGCCGGCATTCTGGGCCAGGCCCTGCCCAGCGAAAACGCCCATTTCGCCATGTTCGGCTACGAGCCGCGCGAGTTTCCCGGCCGGGGACCCCTGGAGGCCCTGGGCGCGGGCATCCCCGTGGCCCCGGACGAGGTGGCCGCGCTGGCCCACCTGTGCCAGGTCGGGGTTCGCGACGGATGCCTGTACATGCTTTGCGACAAGCCCGCGCGGGTGTCGGACGACGAATCCCGGGCGCTCTTCGCCGCCGTGGCGGAATTCGAGAGCCGGGGCGTGCGCTTCAGGCTGGCCAGGTACAAGGGATGTTTCGGCATCCTGGCCCTGGCCGGGCCGCCGGAGCTCGTGGGGACGTCCTTCACCGACACCAATCCCATGGTCGACGGTCTGCCCATCCCCGAGGCGCTGCCCCTGCGCGGCGCGGACGCGGCCGGCGTCAACACCGCCGCCGCGGTCAAGGACTATCTGCTTCACGCCCACGCGGCCCTGAGCGCCCATCCGGTCAACCAGGGCCGCGTCGGCCGTGGCCTGGAACCCATAAACGCCCTGGTCACCCAGCGCCCCGGGCGGCTTGCGCCCATCGAATCCTTCACCGAACGCCACGGACTTCGCGGCCTGACCGTCGCCTCCGGGATCATCTGTACGGGCCTGGGCCGTTACCTGGGCATGGACGCGCGCCTGTGCCGGGATACGGACGACCCCGGAGCGGACCTGGCCGAACGCCTGACCCTGGCCCGGGAGGCCCTGGCCGATCACGAGTTCATCCACGTGCACACCAAGACCCCGGACGAGGCCGCGCACACCAAATCCCCGGAGAAAAAGCTGGCCGTCATCGAATCCCTGGACCGGGGCGTCGGACAGGCCATCGGCCCCATCCTGGACGATGAAAACGTGATCCTGGCCGTCACCGCCGACCACTCCACCCCCTCCGCCGGGCCGCTCATCCACAGCGGCGAGCCCGTGCCCCTGGTCTTGTGCGGCAAGGGCGTGCGCCGGGACGCCGTGGCCAGTTTCGACGAGGTCAGCGCGGCCGGCGGGGCGCTTGGGCATCCGCGCGGCACGGAACTCATGCGCCTGCTTATAAACGCCATGGACCGGGCCAGGCTCGAAGGCATCCGGGAGACTCCGGCCGTGCGGGATTTCTGGCCCGCGCCCTGCCGGCCCTTCCGGCTGCGCGAGCCCTGACGGCCCCAGACCCACCGGGAGACGGACATGCACGAACTCGGCGTCATCCACGGCCGGTTCCAGGTCCCCCACAACGACCACCTGGCCTATCTCCTGGACGGGGCCTCGCGGTGCGCACACCTGGTGGTGGGCGTCACCAATCCCGATCCCGTGCTCTCCGCGCCCGATCCGGCCGATCCCTCGCGCTCCCGGCCCGAAAACAACCCCCTGACCTATTACGAACGCCTGCTTCTCCTTACGGCCATGCTGCGCGAGGCCGGCCGGCATCCGGACTCGTTCGCCATCGTGCCCCTGCCCGTCACCCGGCCCGATCTCTACCGGTATTACGTCCCCCTCTCCGCCGTCTTCTTCCTGTCCATCTACGACGCCTGGGGCCGCCGCAAACGCGACCTGTTCACCTCCCTGGGACTGGCCGTGGAGGTCCTGCGCGAGGTGCCGCCGGAACAAAAGGGCCTGAGCGCCTCCACCGTGCGCGACCTTATGATCCGCGACGAGCCCTGGGAACACTTGGTGCCACCGGCCGCCGTAGCGCTTATGCGGGCCTGGGACGTGCCCGCCCGCCTGCGCTCAAGGGTCGGTCGGCCGGCGTGACGGACGCCGCAGCCGCACTGTCGGCCTTCTCCACGCCCCGCCCTCGGTGAAGCGGGCCACACCCCATTTGATCCAGGACACAAGCGCCAGGGCCATCCACAGGGACCAGGCCAGCATGGCCAGCCGGTAGACGGCAAGCGGCGCGCTGACGACCATGGCCTGCGGGATGGCCCCGGCCACCCGGTCGAAGGTGAACACCAGATGCCCCGCCGTGGAGCCGTTGCCGGACACCTGCATGAGCGGATCGCCCAGAAGTCCGCGCTCGATGGCCGTGTACAGGCAGGACAGGCCGGCCAGGGTCAGGACCACGAGTCCGATCTGCATGGCGTCGAAGGCGAACCAGCCCTCCCTGGGCGTGTAGCGGTGGCGAAGCCCCAGGGCGAAAAGCCACGCCGCGGCCAACATGGCCTCGGGCGAGGAGACCTGGGACAGGCCCAGGGCCAGAAGGAACCATTGCCGCCTGGTCAGGGGCGTGGTCCTAAACGAGCCCAGGATCAGGGCCGCGGCCAGGATGAAGGCCAGATGGCTCCAGAAGCCCACCACCGGCGACAGCGGCGTGTCCCCGAAAATCAGAAGCGTCCAGCGGTCCCGGGGAAGCTCCATGGCCACCCGGACGTTGGCCGCCCCATGCCCGAGGTCCACGGCCGGGCTTGCCGACAGGGCGGAGACGGTCGTGTCGTGGCGCCAGGCCAGGCGCACGTCGTGGGCTCCGGGCTTGACCGGGAACTCCACCCGGACCGGGGAGGTCTCGGATGTCTTCTCCGAGGGGCCGCCGAAGGCCGTTTCCCGGCCGTCCACCAGGAGTTTCACCTCCACGGCCCCGGGCGGCAGGGTCAGGACGTGGCGGCGGCCCGTGGCCGCGCGCAGGCGAAGGGACAGGGAGGCCTCGGCCAGACGGTCGCCCTGGACCAGACGCAGGTCCGCCGCGTCGATGGTCAGGGTCTCTCCGGGCGCGGCTTCCGGGCGGGCGACGCGCAGGGTGAGGCGTTCCCCGGGCCAGGGCCGGTACACCGGACGGCGCAGTCCCGAGGCGTCGAAGCTTTGCGAGGCCGGGACGCCGGCGGCCGAGACCTCCCAGATGGGCGCGGCCGCGATGGTCCAGGTCTCGGTCCAGGGCGCGTCCTCGGGGGCGGTCAGGACCGTCTCCGGCCGGATGTCCAGGCGCGAACGCCAGGACAGGGTCTCCTGGCCGGGCTCAAACGCGGCCAGGGCCTTGCCGTCCGCCGCCTTGACCGCCTCCCCGGTCACGGATTCGCCGGGCAGGAGGGGAATCTCCACCACCACGGCCTCACCGGCCGGGCTCAGGCGCGCGACCTCGGTGTGCACGTTCCATTCGAGGCCCAGCTCCAGCGTCCGCGAGACCGAGAGAAAGGGCGCGAAGCGGCTGGTCGTGGTTTCGGCAGGGACGGGCTGGTCTCCCCGCGTCCCCGGTTTCTCCAGCCGGTCCAGGCGCACGGCCCGCTCGGGCACGCCGTCGGCGGCAAGGCCCCGGACCTGGTAGCCCGGGGCGGTCACGGCCAGGGTCCGGGGGAGCAGCGGCCAGTCCACGGCAAAGGAGTCCGAGGCGGGAAGCGGCCCGGTCAGGACCACCCGGTGGGTTCCTCGGGAGACAAGCACGTGGGGCGCGCCGTCCGCGCGCAAAAGACCTTTGGCCGGTTTGTCGTCCACCGTGACCGAGACCGGCCGCCAGCCGTCCGAGACGCGCGGCAGGGGCGCGGCGATGCCGGTCAGGGCGTCCAGGAGGACCTCGATCCGCAGCCCGCCGCCGCTTATGGCGACGGCCGCGCCGGGGCTGCCCAGGCAGGAGGGAAAGCACGGGGCGGGCTCGGTGAGCCGGGCCTTGTACTGCTCAAGCATGTCGGGCGGCGGGAAGTCCCGGGCCCGGGCCGGGACGGCCGCGAAACATCCGAGCAGGACCGCCGCGCCCAGGGCGGCCGGGACCGGATTCGCCGGAGGCGGTGAGGTCCGGTCCGAGGCGGGATCGGCGGACGGCGCGCGCCGGTCGCTTTTGCCCACCAGAAGCAGGGCGGCCAGCAGCAGGGCGCACCGGACAAAGGCCAGGATCAGGTTGGCCCATGGCGGCACGAGCCACAGCCGGATGGTCTGCTCCCGGGACACGGGGCCGTCGAAGGACAGGCGCAGGGTGTGAAACGACCAGTCGGGAAGCCCCGGGCCGGTCTGGATCAGGGCCTCGGGGTCGAAGTCCAGGGAGGCGGCCTTCCCTTTGGCCACGGCCGGGGTCGGCGCTGATCGGGCTCCCCGGACGGGGCTGGCCGCCGGTCGCGGGGGCGCTTGCGGGGCCATGAGGGCTTTTTCGTCCTCGGCCGGGGAGGGCGGCGGGGCCTCGCCCACGGCGTTGTCGCCCTCGGCCGGGGCCATGGCCAGAAGCGGGGCCGGGCGCTGCGCGTGGGGTTCGAGCTGGGGATGCAGGCCGGTGCGGATCTCCCGCGGAATGAAAATCGCGGCGGAGACGAGGATGGCCAGCCAGCCGCACAGGCGCACAAGGGACGCCAGACGGCCGAACCAGGGGGCGCGCTCGGCCACGGCCCTGGTCCCGGCCAGGCGGTAGAGGGCCAGGGCGGCCAGAAAGAACAGCCATGTCAGTCCCGGAGCGTCGGGCTGGTGATAGGCCAGGACCAGAAAGAGCAGCACGGCGATTCCGGCGGCCTTTCCCGCCAGCCGGAGGGCGACGAGTGAGGCCAGAAGGATCAGGAACAGGTCGAGCAGGGTGAAGCGTCCGACCCAGGTCGGCGTGGCCGCGTCCGGACCGCTGGCGGCCAGGACCGTCCAGCCCGGGGGCAGGCGCATCTCGGCGCGCAGGGAGGTGACGTCGACGTCGAAACCCACGGCCGGAAGGGTTCCGGAAAAGTCCGCGTACCGCGATTCGGCCGTAAGCGACACCCGGGAGCCGGGCAGGATCACGCCCGGGACCAGGGGCGGGTCGGGCGTTTTGCCGTCGTCGCCGGGCCGCACCAGCACCAGGGGGGCATCCCTGCCGGACAGGGCGACCCGGCCCAGGACCGCCGGGGACGCCATGGCCAGGAACGATTCCCGGCGCGTCTCACCGGTCAGGCGATCCTGGGCGGTCAGGCCCCGGCCGTCGAAGTCGAGCCACAGGGTGCGGACAAGGGCCAGGGTGTCCGGCCCGGGCGCGGGCTCGCCCCGGTGGGTCTGCGTGAGGGAGAAGGGGGTCCCCTGGGTCACGGCGTAGGCCGGAAAGGCCTTCCAGGCCTCGGGCAGGTCGGTGTTCCTGGGGTCCACGGGCGGGGGGCCGGAGATCTCCACCTCGCGCAGGTCCGGGGCCGGGGCGAAGGCCCATATCTCCGGGCCGAAGGGGCAGGTCGCCGGGGGAAGCTCCGTGACCCGGCCGGGCAGCCTGGAGGTGACCTCAAGCTGGAAACGGCCCGGGCCGGCCTGGACGAAGAGGGAGCCGTCCGGCCCGAAGGCCAGGGGCAGGGGGCTTGAGGCCCGAAGCGGCACGGAGTCCGGCGGCAGAAGCTTTTCCAGGGCCAGCCGCCTGGCCATGCCCGAGACGTCCAGGGTCACGGCCGTGGTCACGGTCAGGGGCGAGCCGTCGCGCACCAGACGGAAGACCGTCACCGTCAGGGCGTCGCCTTCGCGTGTCGCGTCCCGCCGTTCGGCGAGCCGCAGCCGGCCGTCGGCGGACAGGTCGAAGGGCAGGGCCGCGCCGTCCCGGAGAAGTTCCACCATGCCGGTGCGGGGATCCACGGCCAGGGCGTCAGGCGGGGCGGCGAAGTCCAGGCGGCCCTCGATCAGGTGTTCGCCCGGGGGCACCAGCATCCGGGGGGTGTTTCCCGGGACCGGGGCGGCGGGCGTCGGGGCGGAGTCGGCCACGGGCCAGGGCCTGCCGTCCAGGCGCACGTCCTTGGGCCAGGCCCGTTCGGCCCGGGGCAGGTCCACGAAGGACTCGGCGAAGACGGCCACGGCCATGGAAAACGCCGCGCCGGCCTGATCCATGGCCAGGGTCAGGCGGGTGGGAAAGACGCACTGCCTGTGTTCCGGATCGTTTCCCAGGGCGGGGCAGGCCTTTTCCCGCAGGTCGTGCAGCACCCAGTCCCGCCAGGCCGCGAGGTTTTCGGGCGCGCCCGTGTCCGGCGCGTCCTGATCGGGGGTCCCCAGGGGCGAGGCGCCCAGGTTCATGGGCGTGGCGAGAACCGCCAGGACGACAAGGATCTTCCACAGCCTGAACCGGTGCGAATGTCCGGAACGTTTTCCGATAGGCATGGCGGACTCCCCGGGAGGTGGCGTCGTGAGCAGGGCGTTGCGTGAAAGATCGCCCATGGCATGCCTATCCCATGCCGGGGCGTGGTGTCCAACCAAAAGCGGTCTTTGCGGGTCCTGCTCACGGGGTGCCGGCCGGGCCGTCGCGCCATGTCCGCTGCCGGATTCATTCACATGGAAAAACAGCCGGACCTTGCGCCAGGGGGGCGGGGATAGCCGATGCGGACCTTTCGAAACGCCGCGAGGGACGGTTCGGGCATGGTCAACCTTCTGGATTTCCGATAGGTTCGCCGATGCCCGAGACGGTGTGAAAAGGTCATATTTTTCAAGAAGGAGGCAGGATGATCACCACGACGTTGTTTCCCGGCCGCTACGTGCAGGGCTGCGGGGCGTTGTCCCGCCTGGGCGGCGAACTGGCCCGGCTGGGCGACCGCCATTTCCTGATCTGTTCCCCGCATCCGCTGGAGCGCGTGCTGCCGTCCGTGCTGCCGGAACTGGAGCGCGGCGGGACCGTGCGCGTGGAACGGTTCGGCAGGGAATGCACGGACCGGGAGATCGAGCGCCTGGCGGCCCTGGCCCGGGATTTCGGGGCCCGGACCGTCGCCGCCCTCGGCGGGGGAAAAACCCTGGACGCCGCCAAGGCCGTGGCCGCCCGGATCGGGGTTCCCGTGGCCGTGGCGCCGACCATCGCCTCCACGGATGCGCCGTGCAGTTCCGTCTGCGTGATCTATTCCCCGGAGGGAATCTTTGAGCGGGTGGACGTGCTGGCCCGCAATCCGGATCTGGTCCTGGTGGATACCGGGGTGGTGGCCGGGGCCCCGGCCAGGTTCCTGGCCGCGGGAATGGGGGACGCCCTGGCCACGTGGTTCGAGGCCGACTCCTGCCGCGTCAGCCGGGGACGCACCATCGCCGGGGACGTCGGCTCCATGACGGCCTACGCCCTGGCCAGGCTCTGCTACGAGACGATCCGGGACTGGGGGCCGTCCGCCCTGACCGCCTGCGAGGCCGGGGTGGTCACGCCGGCCCTGGAACGGGTGGTCGAGGCCAACACCCTGCTCAGCGGCCTGGGATTCGAAAGCGGCGGCCTGGGCGCGGCCCATTCCATCCATAACGGGCTGACGGTCCTGCCAGCCGCCCGGGACAAATACCATGGCGAGAAGGTGGCCTTCGGCGTGCTCGCCTCCCTGTTTCTCACGGACAGGCCCGTCTCCCTGGTGGACGAGGTGTACGCCGTGTGCGCGACCCTCGGCCTGCCCACCACCCTCGCCGACCTGGGGCTCGACGGGGTCTCGGACCAGGACCTTGGGCGCGTGGCCGAAAAGACTTGCGCGAAAGAGGAGAGCATCCACAACGAGCCAGTCGAGATTTCGCCCCGGCTGGTGCATGCCGCGCTCAAGGCCGCCGATGCCGAGGGCCGTGGCCGCAAGGGGCGCGACAGGCGGTGAGCATAGAAAAAATACATTTATTCCGTAAAGATAGAGGCGTTTTTCGAGGCCTCGGCCTTGACAGGGACCCATGCCGTTGTTACCCGTCTGGCACTCTTCGCATATGAGTGCCAACAGAGGATGCCATGCCGCTTCTTGACCGCGAACGCCGGGTGCTGACCACCATCGTCGAGTCCTACATCGGCGACGCCGCGCCCGTGGGCTCGCGCACCGTGGCCAAAAAAAGCGGCCTGAACCTGTCCCCGGCCTCCATCCGCAACATCATGGCCGACCTGACCGAGCAGGGTTACCTGGAGCAGCCCTATGCCTCGGCCGGGCGCATCCCCTCGGCCAGGGCCTTCCGGTTGTACATCAACGAGGTCATGTCTCCGCGGCCCCTGCCCGAGTCCCAGAAAAGCAGGATCACCGGGCTTATGGACTCCGCCGGTTCGGAACTCGGGGACATCCTGCGGCAGGCCTCGCGCATCCTGTCCGGGCATTCCCTCCAGGTCAGCCTGGTCATCGCCCCCAGGCACGCCGACGCCCGCTGGAAGCGCATCGAATTCACCCTGATCAATCCCGGACTGGTCATGGCCGTGCTGATCCTCCAGGGCGGCATGGTCCTGGACCGGCTCCTGGAGACCAGCCCGGACATCACCGCCGACGATCTGGTGACCTCGGCGAACTATCTCAACCATCTGTTCGGCGAGATGGCCGTGTCCGAGGTGCGCTCCAAGCTGGTGGCCGAATTGCGCAAGGCCGAGACCCAGTTCGGCGAGCTGTATCGCCGGGCCTTGAAGATGGCCGTGGAAGCCTTCGAGTCGGAGGGCCAGCGGGAGCTTTTCGTGGACGGCACGTCCAACATCCTGAGCCAGCCCGAATTCACCGACGTGTCCCGCATGGCCGAGCTGCTTCGGGTCCTGGAGAACCGCACCAAGCTTTTGGAGCTTCTGGACAAAAGCATGGACGAATTCAAAACCGTGTTTATTCTGGGCGGGGAATCGGATCTGGAGTCCTTTCGGGATTTCGGGTCCATCTCCACGCCCTACGGCCCGTCCGAGCATCCCCTGGGGGCGATCGGGGTCATCGGCCCGGTGCGCATGGATTACGCCAGGCTCGCGCCGGTGGTGAACTTCACGGCGCGGGCCCTGACCAGGATGCTCGACAGGCGGTTCTGATCCGCCAAAGGCGTGGCGGGCGTTTTTCCCCGCAAGGCGTTGGGCCCGGGATTCGGGCCTGGACCGCGGCCGCGACGCGGCGACGGTCGTCACGCGCCGCGGCCCGGGCGGGGCTGCCGGTCCGGCGCGGGATGAAATCACCACAAGGAGCATGTCCGGCATGGAGCACGACGAGGAAAAAAGGAAGGTCGTCCCCGCCGGGGGGGACGCCGACGAGGCCGCCCCGGACCCCGCAGAGGCCCTGGCCGCGTGCCGCGAGGAACTGGCCGCCGAGACCGAACGCCGGCTGTATATCCTGGCCGAGTCCGAAAACCTGAAAAAGCGGCTGCTCAAGGAGAAGGAGGAGTACTTCAAGTACGCCACCGAGAATATCGTCTCCGAACTGCTGCCGGTTTTGGACAACCTGGAGCTGGCCCTGGTGCACGGCCGGGGGAACGCGGCCTGCAAGGATCTGGTCATGGGCGTGGAGATGACCCGGAAGGTGTTTCTGGACATCCTGGCCCGGCACGGGGTGGAGGAGTTCGGCGCGGCGGGCGAGGAGTTCGATCCCGAACATCACGAGGCCCTGGGGGTTGAAGAGGCCCCGGACGTTTCGCCCAACCACGTCGTCAGGGTAATGCAGAAGGGCTACCGGCTGCGCGGACGCCTTCTGCGGCCGGCCAAGGTCATGGTGCGGCAGGGATAAAACCCGTTATTGGGCCTTTACTCCGGCCAAAGCGGTCTTATAACTCAAAATTGTTCGGACGCGGCGCGAAAAAACCGCCGCCGACGCAAAGAAGAAGGAGGAAGGAGGACTTTATGGGCAAAATCATCGGGATCGACCTCGGGACGACCAACTCGTGTGTGTACGTCATGGAGGGCAAGGACCCGAAATGCATAACCAACCCCGAGGGCGGCCGGACCACCCCGTCCGTGGTGGCCTTCACCAAGGAACGTCTGGTGGGCGAGATCGCCAAGCGCCAGGCCATCACCAACCCCGAGCGCACGGTGTTCGCCATCAAGCGCCTCATGGGCCGCCGCTTCGACGCCCCCGAGGTTCGCAAATGGCTTGAGCACTGCCCGTATCGCATCGTCGAGGGCCAGAACGGCGACGCCTACGTGGAGATCGAGGGCAAGAAGTATTCGCCCGCCGAGATCTCGGCCATGATCCTGCAGAAGCTCAAAAAGGACGCCGAGACCTACCTGGGCGAGACCGTCACCGAGGCGGTCATCACCGTGCCGGCCTATTTCAACGACTCCCAGCGCCAGGCCACCAAGGACGCCGGCCGCATCGCCGGCCTCGACGTCAAGCGCATCATCAACGAGCCCACGGCGGCCTCTTTGGCCTACGGCTTCGACAAGAAGGCCAACGAGAAGATCGCCGTGTTCGACCTGGGCGGCGGTACCTTCGATATCTCCATTCTTGAGGTCGGCGACAACGTGGTCGAGGTCCGGGCCACCAACGGCGACACCTTTCTGGGCGGCGAGGACTTCGACCAGCGGGTGATCAACTTCCTGGTGGACGAGTTCCGCAAGGAGCAGGGCATCGACCTGGCCAAGGACCGCATGGCCCTGCAGCGCCTCAAGGAGGCCGCCGAGAAGGCCAAGAAGGAACTGTCCACGTCCATGGAGACCGAGGTCAACCTGCCGTTCATCACCGCCGACGCCTCGGGTCCCAAGCACATGATGATCAAGCTCAGCCGGGGCAAGCTCGAATCCCTGGTCCACGACCTGGTGCAACAGACCGTGGAGCCGTGCCGCAAGGCCCTGGCCGACGCGGGGCTCAAGACCACGGAGATCGACGAGGTGGTGCTCGTGGGCGGCATGACCCGGATGCCCCTGGTGCAGAAGTCCGTGCAGGAGTTCTTCGGCAAGGAGCCCAACCGGTCGGTCAACCCCGACGAGGTGGTGGCCATGGGCGCGGCCATCCAGGGCGGTATCCTGGCCGGCGACGTCAAGGACGTGCTTCTGCTCGACGTGACGCCCCTGTCGCTTGGCATCGAGACCCTGGGCGGGGTGTTCACCAAGCTCATCGAGCGCAACACCACCATCCCCACCCGCAAAAGCCAGGTGTTCACCACGGCCGCCGACAACCAGCCCTCGGTGTCCATCCACGTGCTCCAGGGCGAGCGGCCCATGGCCACGGACAACATGACCCTCGGGCGATTCGAGTTGACCGGCATCCCGCCGGCCTCGCGCGGCGTGCCCCAGATCGAGGTGGCCTTCGACATCGACGCCAACGGCATCGTCAACGTCTCGGCCAAGGACCTGGGCACGGGCAAGGAACAGTCCATCCGCATCACCGCCTCCTCGGGCCTGTCCGAGGCCGAGATCCAGAAGCTGGTCAAGGACGCCGAGTCCCACGCCGAGGAGGACAAGAAGAAGCAGAAGCTCATCGAGGTCAAAAACCAGGCCGACACCCTTATCTACACCACGGAAAAATCCGTGGCCGATCTGGGCGAGAAGATCGATCCGGTGCTTCGCGGCGAGATCGAGGCCAAGGTCAACCACCTCAAGGAGGTGCTCAAGGGCGAGGACGCCGACGCCATCAAGCGTTCGTCCGATGAACTGGCCCAGGCCGCGCACAAGCTGGCCGAGCAGCTCTACCAGCAGAAGGCCGGTGCCGGCGGACAGCCCGGCGGTCCCGGCGAGGCCGGACCCGGCGCGGCCGGTCCCGGCGGTGACGAGGACGTGGTGGACGCCGACTATACCGAAGTCAAGAAGTAACGCGCTTCGCGGCGCGTGATATGACCGCCCCCGGCCATGGGTATCGTGGCCGGGGGCGGTTTTTTTGCGGCGGGGGCCTGCGCCCCCGGGACGCCTCACTGGCTGCCGGAAACCTCGCGGTAGGCGTCGCCGGCCTCGACCGTGGCGACGATGGCGAACGAGCCGTCCGAGGCGGCGATGACGATGTCCGTCTTTTCCTTGAGACCGCCGGGACCTTCGATCCTGTAGCGGTTCGAGGCCGTGTTCCTGGCGGTGAGCCGCGACTCGCCGCACCGGGCGACGAGCGGTTCCCCGCCGAGGACGATTCCGGAAAAGTCGATGTCCATGACCATGTTTCCGGCGCTGTCCGTGGAGATCGTTTTTTGAATCTTGATGTCCACGATCTCAAAGGCGTTTTCGACCACGAAGCTGCTCCCGGTGGGCGGGATCAGGACGATCTGCTTCAATCCGACATCCAGGGGCTGGCTCGGGAGCTTGAAGGTAAGCGTGTTTTGATTGAGGAAGGTGGTCGGTATCGGCGCCTGCGTGCCTTGCAGCAGGAGTTTGGTATTGTCCGTGAAGCCCCGTCCGACGAGGGTGATCTCGTTCGTGAAATCCTTTTTCACCCGGCGCGGCAAAAGGTAGTTGACCACGGTCGCGCCGGTCAGCTTGCCGCCGATGTATCCGCCCTGGCTCACGAGGAACAGGCCGTTGAGGGTGTTCGGGATGTCGGGAAGGCCTGTGTCGAAAAAATACGGATTGAAGGAATAGAAGACGTAGACGCCGATTCCGACGAAGGTGAAGACGAAGAGTTGCAGCCGGGTGAGGCTTATTTCGTTGTTTTCCGAGAAAAAGTCGCTGAGTCTTTGCTGCGTGGCGGCCAGATCGTTTTTGGGATGGGTGTTGCCCAGGCCCTTGGCGGTGATGAGCCCGCCGTAGCTTATGCCCAGGAGCCCGAGCAGGCTGGCGTTGAAATCAGGTATATCCGCCTCGCCGGTGAGGACGCCTTTGCCCAGGGCCAGGAACACGTAGCTCCAGACGACGACGATCGTCCATGAAAGCGCCTGCAGCTTGGAAAGGCTGTAGGTGTTCGTGTTTTTGTCCGAAAGCAGCATCTTGCATAATTCGCATACGGAGTGGTTTTCCCCGTGGATTTTTTTCAATATGAAAACGATCATGATCATGATGATTGCTATGGCGATGAACGATATGACGGCAATCTTGGTTTTCGCATCTTCCCGGACAATTTCAACAAATGTCCAATTTGATTGGAATGGCTGTTTTCCATCCTTCGTTGTGACGAGTGTCAACCAGGCATTTGATGTATAGAGCAAGCTATTGCCGTAAATTTGAGGGGCGAGTTCGTAGATGGGGATGAGAAACTGAGCTTCCTGCTGCATATTGTTGTCGGGAAGGCTGACATATGTCGCTGTTATAGGGGTATTGTTATACAAATACAGAATGATCTCATCGGGATTGTCCCCGAAATTCACGCCCGAGATCGTGAGCAGTTTTCCGCCGATGACCCGTTTGGGGGCGATCCGTAAAATATGGGGCGTCACTCTTTTCCCGGAATATCCGGACGCGCCTATCTTGACGGTCTTTTCAAGAAGCGCTTCCGAACCGCCCTTGACCGTTACAAGGGCCTGATCGACCACGGAGTCGGGAAAGACCGCTTCGTACACCTTCGGTTTGCCGGCGATCGAGGAGAGTTGGACGAGGAGGCCGCATTTTTTGTTGTTGACCAGCACCTCGGTTATCTCCGGCCCGGAAGTCCGGCTGTCGAAGACATGGAAGGTCGTTTCGCTGACCGGAACGACGTCGATGCCCGGGGGAGGGGGTTGCGCGACGCACGGAGAAGCCGGGAGGACAACCGAGACGAAAAGAAGGAACAGCAGACGAATTCCCTGTTTCATGGCTCGGCCCGCCTTTGGGTTGGTATGGGGGAGGTATTTCTTCGTATTATCAGATACAATTTTCTCTATTTCGTGTCAAAAAAGAGTTCGGGGTATACTGAGAGGGATATCGGATGGTCCGCTTCAAGCGGGTGCCGTCTCCGGGCGGCTTTCCCAGCCCGGCCCGGGTGGGGCCGGCGGGGCCGGTTTTCCCCGACCTTGCCTTCACCGGCCCATGCGTATAAGGATGACGCCTGTCACGCCTTGGGTAAGCTGGTTTTTCCCTTTTTCGAAAACGGCCCCGCCTCGCCGCGTCCGGCCGAAACCCCCGAAACGGCCATGAAACGTCCGACATTCGCGTCCATCCGCGCCGTCGTCGCCCTTTCGCTCCTGCTGGCCCTCGCCGGCTGCGCCGGTCTTCAGGGACCGGGAGAGCCCGGCAAGCCCGCCAAGCCGTCCGTCGCCCAGGACCCCCGTTTCGCCGAGGCCGACGCCGCGTGGCAGGCCGGACGCCACGAACAGAGCCGCAATCTGTATTCCCAACTCATGAACGTGCGCGGACTGCCCCAGGACCTGAAGGTCCTGGCCGTCAAGCGTAGCGCCTTAAGCGCCCTGTTCATGGGGGATTTCAAGGCCGCCCTGTCCGGCCTGGAGGCTTGGCGCGCCGCCGATCCGGCCGCCGCAAGCACCTGGGAATGGAACTACCGCTACGCCCAGGCCCTGGCCGGCCTGGGGCGGGATGACCAGGCCCGGGAGCATCTGTCCCGGGTCGTCAGCGACAGCCGCATTCCTTGGCCGGTGCAGGCCGAGGCGGCCATCGATCTGTTCCTGCGCTACGCCAAGTCCGGCGACGCCGCGTCCGGGGTACGGCTTCTGGCCGAGGTCCACCGGCGCGGCACGGACTCGGCCGCCGTGGCCAGGATGGAGGAATATCTGGCCAGGAACCTGGGCAATCTTCCGGACCCGGCCCTGGCCAAGTGCGACGCCCTGATCTCCGAGGCCAACCTAAACGGCTTCCCCTACAACCTGATCGCCCTGGAGCGCGCCCGCAGAGCCGCCCTGACCGCCGCGGACAAGCGGCCCTGGCTGCGCGAGCTGGCCGACCGCCTGGGCCGTGCCGGCGAGTTGGCCGACCGGACCCTGCCCCAGCGCATCCTGAACAAGGGCCTCGAAGGCCTGGCCGCGTCGTCCCTGGCCGCCGCGCCCCAGGTCCAGGCCCCGCCGGCCGGGCGCACCGTGGCCGTGCTGTTGCCGCTCGGCGGCCAGTTCAGGGAATTCGGCGGCAAGGTGGTCACGGGCATCCAGGTCGGACAGGCCGAGCTGGCCCAGGCCGGAAGCCCCATCGAGGTGACGGTCATCGACGTCACCCAGTCCGACTGGCTGACCAGACTCCAGAACCTGCCGCCGGACGTCACCCTGGTCGGCGGCCCCATGCACCGCATCTCGCTCCAGGAACTGCAGCAGTCCGGGCTCGTGCCCGGCGGCCGGGTCTTTTTGATGTTCATGCCCACCCTGGGCGACGCCCTGCGCGAGGGGGCCGACGCCTGGCGCTTCTTCAGCAGCCCCAAGGACGAGATCGACGCCCTGCTCAACCTGTCCCTGGGCACGTTCGGCATCCGCCACTACGGGCTTCTGCGCCCCGAGGACCGCTACGGCCAGGCCATGGGCGAGCTCTTCGCCCTGGAGACTGCCCGCATGGGCGGCCAGATCACGGCCACGGGCATCTACAGCCCGGCCGACGCCACGGGCTGGGACGTCGCCGTGCAGCAGATGCTGCAGCAGGCCGAGGCCTCGGGAGGATTCGGCGCGGTGTTTCTGCCCGACGACTGGAACCGCTCCGACGGCGTGCTGCCGTACTTTTTTCACAACAAGGTCGAGGACCTGCTGATCATGGGGCCGCAACTGTGGACCGAGGCCCTGTCCCGGGCCGCGGCCACCAAGACCAGCATCAACATCCAGAACTATCGGCTGGCCGTGTGCCCCGGCGCGTGGTGGCTGGAGAATCCCGCCCCGGCGGCTCGGGAGCTGGTGCGCCGGATGCAGACCGAGGGCCAGGAGCCTCCGGACTTCTGGGTGGCCCTGGGTTACGACTTCATCCGCATGGCCGCCGCGCTCGGTCCCATCCCGGCCGGCGCCGGTCCGGGCGACGTGTCCACCCGGCTGACCCAGGCCGCCGCGTCCATGCAGTGGAGCATGGCCCCCTTAAGCTACGACCCCTCCGGGCAGGTGCATCAGACCATGTTCCTTTTCCGGCCCTCCGTGGCCGGCCCCGTGCCCCTGGACCCCGAGGGGTTCCGCGAACGCCTGAACACCATCCGCAGCCGGACCGGTTCCGGCGGCGCCCCCGAAACCGAAAGCTCCTACCTGGCCCCCCGCGAGGAGCAGGCCGGCATCGAGTCCGCCCCGCCCGCCGGGGATGCCGCGCCTGTGCCCCCGTCGGTGACCACCACGCCCCAGGCCCCGGCGCCGACGTATCCCGCGACACCGGTCCCTCCCGCCGTCCAGCCCGTGCCGGCCCATCAGCCGGCCACGAACTAACCACGGAGCAACGCCCCATGGACATATCCCCCGAACTGGCGGAAAAAATCGCCACCCTGGCCCGGCTGCGGCTGGACGCAGACACGCTCGAGGCCTTCGCCGGGCAGATGCGCGACATCCTGGCCTACATGGAGACCCTCTCGGCCGTGGACACCACGGACGTGGAGCCCCTGTACGGTCCCGTGACCCACGTCTCGCCCACCCGGCCCGACGAGGTCAAAAGGACCTGCACCCGCGACGAGGTGCTTGCCAACGCCCCGGAGTCCGACGGCCGGTTTTTCATCGTGCCCAGAATCGTCTGACATTCACGTCATGGGATGGCAGTATCTTGGAATCGCATGGGATTCCAAAGGGCTGTAGCCCGTTGGCCGCCGGAGGCTTCCACCCCGGCCGTTTTCGCAAAACCCTCGAAGGATCGTGCGCATGACCCGTGATCTGTGTTCCCTTTCCCTGTGCGCCGTGCGCGACCTGCTGGCCTCGGGCCAGGTCACGGCGACCGAGGCCGTCACGGCCTGCCTGGAGCGCATCCAGGCCACGGAGCCGGCCCTCAAGGCCGTCCTGCATCTGGCCGCCGACGAGGCCCTGGCCCGGGCCGCCCGCCTGGACGCGGCCGGCCCGGACCCGGAAAAACGCCTGTGGGGCGTCCCGGTCCTGATCAAGGACGCCATCTGCACCAAGGGCCTGCCCACCACCTGCGGCTCGAAGATCCTCGAGAATTTCACGCCGTTCTACGACGCCGGGGCCGTGTCCGGACTTGCGGCCGCGGGCGCCGTGATCCTGGGCAAGGCCAACATGGACGAGTTCGCCATGGGCTCGTCCACGGAGAATTCCGCCTACCGGACCACGGCCAACCCCTGGGACCTCTCGAAGGTCCCGGGAGGGTCGAGCGGCGGATCGGCCGCCGCCGTCAGCGCCGGCCAGTGCTTCGGGGCCCTGGGCACCGATACCGGCGGCTCCATCCGCCAGCCCGCGTCCTTTTGCGGCATCGTGGGCTTAAAGCCCACCTACGGCCGGGTGTCCCGCTACGGGCTGGTGGCCTACGGGTCGAGCCTGGACCAGATCGGTCCCATGACCCGGACCGTGGAGGACTGCGCGGCCATGCTCACGGCCATCTCCGGCCACGACCCCAGGGATTCCACCAGCGCCCCGCGCGAGGTTCCGGACTACGAGGCCTCCCTGGCGGCCTGGGCCCGGGACGGGGGCCTTAGGGGCCTGCGCCTGGGCCTGCCGGCGGAATACTGGGGCGAGGGCGTGGACGAGGAGGTCACGACGTGCTGCCGGGCGGCCGTGGACGCGGCCAGGGAACTCGGGGCCGAGGTGGTTCCCGTGTCCCTGCCGCACACCCCCTATGCCGTGGCCACCTACTATATCGTGGCCATGGCCGAGGCCAGCTCCAACCTGGCCCGCTTCGACGGGGTGCGCTACGGCTACCGCGACCCCGGGGCCACGGACCTGGCCGGGCTGTACGAACTGTCCCGGTCGCGGGGGTTCGGCCCCGAGGTGCGGCGGCGCATCGTCATCGGCACCTACGTGCTCTCGGCCGGGTATTACGACGCCTACTACCGCAAGGCGGCCCAGGTCAGGCGGCTCATCCGCCAGGATTTCCTGACGGCCTTCGAGTCCTGCGACGTGATCTGCGGCCCGACCTCGCCGTTCACCGCCTTCGGCATCGGCGAGAAGACCGGGGACCCCTTGCGGATGTATTTAAGCGACATCTTCACCATCTCGCTCAACCTGGCCGGCCTTCCGGGCATGTCCGTCCCGGTCGGGCTCGGCGAAAAAAGCCGCATGCCCGTGGGCCTGCAGCTCTTCGGCCCGGCTTTCGGCGAGGAGCGGCTTTTGTCCACGGCCAGGGCCGTGATGGACGCGGTCCGGCCGCCCATGGCCCCGGCCGGAATATAGGACCGGGCCATGACCATCGCCGTGGCCGTAAGCGGCGGGACGGACAGCCTGATGGCCCTGGTTCTCGCGCGCGAGGCCGGGTGCGAGGTCGTGGCCGCCCACGCCCGCTTTGTGCCCGCCACGGCCTCCGGCGCATCCCCCGCGCCGGTTCCCGGGGCGGATGCCCCGGATCGCGCGGCCCAGGGACTGGCCGCACTGTGCCGCCGCCTGGACGTCCCGTTTTACGACCTGGATCTGCGCCGGGAATTCGAGGCCGCCGTCATCGCGCCCTTTGTCGCGGCCTACGCCTCGGGGCTGACCCCCAATCCCTGCTGCCAGTGCAACCCGCTCATGAAGTTCGGCATCCTGGCCGAACGCCTGCGCGGGCTCGGCGCGGCGCGTCTGGCCACGGGCCACTACGCCCGGCTGGAGACGTCCGCCGAGGGCGATGCGCGCCTGTTCCC
>Ga0067045_1002685_pt1 | contig 56221 bp, 42 predicted proteins | sample TerdegcTABiofilm_FD_59184 | JGI IMG/M metagenome (GOLD analysis project Ga0067045, IMG submission 59184) | Combined Assembly of (Gp0054472, Gp0054536) Wastewater bioreactor microbial communities from Singapore -Terephthalate degrading...
GACAGATTATGTCGGATTATTTGGCTATATCTCAGGCAAAATAAATAATTTAGGGATAAATAATTGTCAGATTTCAGGTAAGGATTATGTGGGAAGTCTTGCAGGTCATAATTTAGGCAGAATCTCGAATTGCTATAGCACTGGCTCCGTGTCAGGTGATAATTGGGTTGCAGGTCTTGTGGGCGATAACGGCGCTATTGCCACAATTTCGAATTGCTATACGAATTGCACGGTATCGGGTAGCGGTTATTCAGTCGGCGGTCTGGTGGGAATTAATTATGGTTCGGTATCGAATTGTTATAGCACAGGCTCGGTGTCGGGTAGCGGTGATTTTGTTGGTGGTCTGGTAGGCTATAATTATTATGGTGCAACATCGTATTGTTATAGTACAGGCATAGTTTCGGGTAGTGGTGGTAATGTAGGTGGACTAATAGGTAAAAAAGAAGGAGGCTCGGTATCATATTGCTATTGGGATGTAGAGACATCGGGACGGAGTACTTCTGCCGCCGGAGAAGGTAAAACAACGGCGGAGATGAAACAACAAGCCACTTATATCAACTGGGATTTTGTAGATAGATGGGATATTATCGAAACATGTAGTTACCCTTGGTTGAAAGAAATAACAAATCCTTACCTTGTTCAGGTGCCCAGTGTGGTTGGTTCAACGCCCGCAAGTGCAGAAGCATTACTAATTGGAATGGGATTAAGATTGGGCATAGTAACTCAACAATGTAGTGATATAACTCCTCAGGATATAATAATAAGCCAATCTCCGGGTTCTGGTTTACAGATAGTTCCTTGTGGAATGGTGGATATAGTTGTGTCTACGGGTCCATGCAGTGAAGGGGAAGGAGTTCCAGAAGGCACACCCGAGGGTACACCGGAAGGCGAAGGTATAGCAGAAGGAACAGTTGAAGGCGTACCTGAAGGGACACCGGAAGGAGAAGGTACCGTCGAAGGTGTACCGGAAGGAACGCTAGAAGGTGAAGGAACATTCGAAGGTATACCGGAAGGAACGCCGGAAGGGACAACCGAAGGCGAAGGGACAGTCGAAGGGACACAGGAAGGCACTTCGGAGGGCACAGCGGAAGGAGAAGGGACAGTCGAAGGTACGCTGGAAGGAATGCCTGAAGGGACAACGGAAGGTGAGGGAATAACAGAAGGAGAAGGAAGTGTTGAAGGAACGCCTGAAGGAACACCTGAAGGAACACCGGAGGGCGAAGGAATTGTAGAAGGTGAAGGAACACCCGAAGGGGAAGGTGCAGTTGAAGGTATCCTGGAAGGTGAAGGAGAAGGAGGGGCATTACCTCCGCATAATGCAGACCAGAACGGAGATGGACAGATAAGTCTATCGGAATTATTGCGTGTAATCCAGTTCTTTAATTTTGGAGCGTATCATTGTGACGCACAAGGAGAAGATGGCTATGCGCCTGGACCCGGCGACCAGAGTTGTCCTCCACATGCTTCTGACTATAATCCGTCGGATTGGAGTATATCATTGAGTGAATTACTGCGAGTCATCCAATTCTTTAACATTGGCGGTTATCATCCATGTCCGGGAATTGGAGAGGATGGCTACTGCCCCGGTCCATGACTGTGAAACAAATATGTTAATATTGTTTTGAGTAAATAAGACATGGGCGGGCTTGAAAGTCCGCCCATGTTGTTTTTTGCTATTAAGTGTCGTTCCTAAAATTAGCTGAAGCCTCACGGCTTCGGGTTGTCTTCACTTTGTGAAATTTGTGCAAGGTCTTTGTGCTCTTTGTGGAAAAAAAATTAACCACAGAGGACACAAAGAAAATTTCACACAAAGGACACGGAGAAGGCTTTATCTACGGTAAGGGCAATGATTTTGAAATGTCTGGAGGCAAAAGATTTTTCGCCTCTACATTGTGAACTCTGTGCAAAGTCTCTGTGCCCTTTGTGGTAAAAAAGATTTAACCATTTAAAAACACCCGAAGCGAGGACGCTTTAGCTACAGAGAAGGGCAAGGGAAGAAAAACACAGACAAGAATGTCTGTGCTACATTAATACCTATAATGTCCCATAAGTCCCATTTGTCTCATTCGTCCCAAAACATCCGAAGCGGGGACGCTTTAGCTACAGAGAAGGGCAAGGGAAGAAAAACACAGACAAGAATGTCTGTGCTACATTAATACCTATAATGTCCCATAAGTCCCATTTGTCTCATTCGTCCCAAAACATCCGAAGCGGGGACGCTTCAGCTACAGGGAAGGGTGAGGATAGAAAAATACACAGACAAGAATGTCTGTGCTACATTAGGGATATTTTTATCTATTTTTTATAGATGCAATTTTACTGATAATAGAAACTATTTTTTCTTCTATGAGTCAAAATATTAAAAATTTTAAACTGAGGGTATTTTGGAGATGAGACATAATCGGTTTATATTACTATTTATTGCTTTGCTTGTTAACTGTGATTTTTCTTTTTGCGATGAAATCTCAATGCCTAAGATGAATCAGATTCAGGTGATAGGGACACATAACAGTTACCATAAACGCCCTCAATACCTTTCCTGGGCAAAAGAATATGCAAAACAAACAAAAGATTGGGATTATGAACATCTGCCTTTAGACCTCCAGTTAAATAATGGTGTCCGCAGTTTTGAATTAGATATTCATAATACACCTGAAGGCTGGAAAGTTATGCATGTGCCAAAGTTTGACGACGCAAGCACATGCACAAATCTACAAGAATGCTTGAGAACCATACGCGAATGGTCAGACCAAAATCTATGGCATGTTCCCATTAGCGTATTGATTGAATGGAAAAATGAAGGACCTGTGATTGATAAACGCATAACAGTCCCTACAATACAGGACATTGAGCGAATTGAAGAAGACATACTTGCGGTATGGAGTAAAGATAGGATAATCACACCAGATAGTGTCCGCGGAAACTTTAAGACACTGGAAGAAGCCATATTAAATAAAGGCTGGCCTGCTTTAGATGAAGTTCGGGGCAAAATTATGTTTATATTTCATAACAGGAAAAAATTAAGAGAGATGTATCTTGATGGACATCCAAACTTAGAAAACCGATTGATGTTTGTTAACTCACGCCCTGGAGAATCATTTTGTGCTACGATCATAGTAGATAATCCCTATAATACTGAGATACCAGAATGGGTTAAGAAAGGGTATATTGTCCGCGTATTCGGAGGAAATCCCAAATCTCAAAGACTGGATTCTGTCAAAGAGAAAGACGAAAAAGCCTTTTCTTGTGGAGCACAAATAATTTCTACAGATAATCCACCCGGGGAAATAGATAGTAAAACAAATTATTTCTTGACTTTTCCCGATGGTAGCACAATTCGTTGGAATTTTATAAATGCGCCAGCAGGTATTACAGGGTATCCTGAGCCGAAGATAACTCAGAAAGCGAATGAAGTTAATACAAAATAAATTAAAACAATATCAAGCAAAAAAAAGTAATTTTCTAACGATATACAGAATCCGTAAGTTTATCTTCAATACGAAGGTAGCCTTTTATAGCACTGTTTACTAAAATTCGAATAGGTTCAGGAGGGAATGGGATAATTTTTCTATTAACGAAGAACATATTCGTTCGTTCTGTTTCTTTCTCAAGCAAAAGTTCAGCAATAGTCCAACCATTCATGTGTGTTAATGATACACCGTGTCCTATACAACCTATACTGTAAATTGCATTTTTATCGCCAAGAAATCCAATTGCCGGCGCAAGGTCGAGTGTTATGGATACGGGACCACCCCAGCGATGAGTTATTTCTACTCCCTCCACGCATGGAAATGTCCTTACTATGTCTTCTTCGAGTTGCTTAAAAGTTTTTTCATTGTAATCTTTATTCATGTTCGACCCAAAAGCAATAGAGACATCTCTCCCTCCCATGAGTAATCGGTTGTCCTTAGTTAATCTATAATAATGCACTAAATTTCTGGAGTCTTCTATTCCTTGTCTATTTTTCCATCCAATCTCGTTGAAGTGTTTTTCCTGGAGGGGTTCAGTTAAAACGATGTAAGTAAATACAGGGCATTGTTTTCTTTTAAGTTCGGGTATTAGGTGAGAATAAGCATTGGTGGCAAGGACTATTTTTCCCGATTCAACAGACCCATTGGGTGTTTTTAGCAAGAAATTTTTATCTCGTTTTATTTCTATAACGGGAGTTCGTTCATATATTTTTACTTTGTTTTCTTCGATGATTTTCTTAAGTCCGCGGGCTTGTTTAGCAGGATTTAATAGCCCACATCGGGGTTCCCACCATGCACCTTTATAAATGGGAGAATTTACTTGTTCTTTGGTTTCCTTTTCGTCAAGCCATTCAATTCCTGTGATACCCAGTTTATGAGCAAGTTCAATTTCTTTTTTAAGTTTTTTTACAAATTTTTCTGATGTTGCAACTCTTAAGAAACCTGGATGTTCATAGTCTGAATCAATATTATGTTGTTTAACGAGTTGTTGAACGAGGTCTACGGATTGTTCCATGTATTGATGTGCTTCCAATGCCCTTTGTTTTCCAAATCTCAACACAGTAATCCATAAATCAAGTCCAAATAATGTCATAGAGAACCCGCCATTCCTCCCACTAGCTCCAAATCCGATGACTTCACTTTCAAGTAATGTAATGTCCATTGTGGGTTCGTATTTTTTGAGAAAGTAGGCAGTGGTAAGACCGGTAAATCCCCCGCCGATTATTGCCACATCTGTTTTGATGTGCTCTTTCAAAGATTCATTTTCTGTGTAATCGCTGGATGCCAGCCAAAAACTTTTCTCTCTGTAATTTTCCATAGATACTCTCCAAGTTTTAAAAACTCTTCAAGGTAAATAACAGTATATTTTGTTTTTTGTCTAATTTAAAAATTATGAATTTCTCTTTTTTTGATAATTCCAGAATAGTTTTGTCCAAATGGGTCGAATATCTTTAAGTTTTAGTTGGGTTATTTCCTGAGACCATTTTTGAAGCAGTTGTTTGTGAATGTTAAAAGATGTGTTTGGATCTGGGGTAGTTTTTGACCATTCGTTTTCAATTTTGTTCCGTTCTTCTATGAAACATGAGAAGGTCTGTGCTGGATTTTTAAGTGCAAATCGAGAAAATGTTTCATGTTGCCACCAAAAGTTTTTATTTAGTTCGAATGAAGAAGAACAAAAATCGGGTTTCAATGGATTGAGAACATCAATGGGTTTAAATAGACTTATACAGGGTGTTGATGTGGCTGTAACCCAGTGTCGGCAGTGATTTGGGGATAATTCGGCAACCCATGCGGCTGTTGTTTGATAATTGAGTAGAATTCCCCCGGCATGCATGCAAGGTGCATTCATACCTCCGTAAAGCCAGTGATACTTTGGTTCCTGCAGACCACTGGCATGTAATCGTGATGCACTTATCATCCCCATTATTGTTGGGTTATTTCTGATATGTTCTTCAACGATAGAGCGTCGAATTGAGCATTGCGTAAAGAAACTTTTAAATGGGTCGGAATATTTTTCTTTAAATCCTTTTATTGTTAATCCATTAGAAATAGCACGACAACCGGTAACCTTTTCAACGGCGTAATATTTATCTGCGGTTTCTAATACATAGGCTTCATAAGGATCAGCAATGATGAAACTGTTATGATAATAGATATTTTTTCTAAATCCACAGTTTCCACCCTGACCATATATTTCTATAAGTTGAACAATAGTTTCATAAGCCTGTTTTGCAGTAGCAGCGCGTTCTAAAGCAAGACGCAGTAAGTCCATCCCTGTCAAACCGGTTTTAGCATAGGGTTGATTAGTAAAAACCGCTTCATTTCCAATAGTAACACCCAATTCATTCGTTCCCATTTCAGCACCCCACATCCATGTAGGTTTGCTTATCAAAATGGCATAGGTCTCACGAACTTGAGGTATAGTTATATAGGTGCATTTAAGTAGGTCACCTTCTAAATGATTTTGCCGTGGTTGCCAAACAAGCACTTGCGGTTCATCTACCTCACGGTCTGAATTTTTCAAAAAGAGTACTTTATCGTCACATACATATACAGCCGTATCACACATATTTAAACCTCATTATTCTAATAAGTATATATGGTGGAAAAGTGTAAATTTAAATATCAAATTATTATTTGTAATAATTCTATAAATTAACTTTACATAAAAAAGGAACTACTTATGAACAAATATTTTGCGTTTTCTCGTAGGTCGTTTTTGTCGTTGTCGGGTATTGCGGGATTGATGATGAGTACAGTAAAAAGCGCCGCTGGGCAAAGTGAAAGTTCTTCTAACATTCGAAATCAGCCGGCGCCGTCGGAATTATTTTCTGCTCCCCCGATGGAAACAGTTCGGGTAGGTTTTGTAGGTGTAGGAGGTATGGGCACAAATCATGTAAGAAATTTACTGCGTATTGAAGGTGTGCAGTTAAAGGCAGTTTGCGATATCGTTCCTGAAAAAGTGGAACGCGTCAAAAAAATGGTAGTTGCAGCAGGGCAGCCCGAGCCAAAAGGATACTCGAATGGGGAATTGGATTTTAAGCGGATGTGTGAAACCGAAGATTTGGATTTGGTCTACACCGCAACCCCATGGGAATGGCATGTACCTGTTTGTGTCTCCGCGATGGAAAATGGTAAGCACGCAGCGACCGAAGTGCCCGCAGCCGTTACATTGGAAGAATGCTGGCAATTGGTCGAAACCGCAGAAAAATATAAGAAACACTGCGTCATGATGGAAAACTGTTGTTACAACCGCACGGAATTAATGATGCTTCATATAGTTCGCAAAGGTTTGTTAGGCGAGATAATTCATGGAGAGTGCGGTTATTGCCATGATTTAAGAGGAGTAAAGTTTAGTAAGGATGGAGAAGGATTATGGCGTCGTGCCCATTCCATCAAACGGAACGGGAATTTGTATCCTACACATGGGTTGGGACCTGTAGCACAATATATGAACATTAATCGCGGTGACCAATTTGAATATCTGGTTTCAGTAAGCAGTAAATCACGGGGACTTCAAGAATATCAAAAAACTCTCCCCGAAAACGACCCACGCAGAAATGAAAAGTATGTCTTAGGAGATGTTAATTTAAGCATTATAAAAACCTTCAATGGTTGCACAATATATATTGTGCATGATACGAACTTACCGCGTCCGTATAGTCGGATTAATATGGTGCAGGGGACAAAAGGTATCATTATGGATTATCCACCGCGTATCTTTGTTGAAGGTCTATCGGGAAAAGAGGAATTTGAACCATTAGAAAAATATGCAGAGCAATGGGAACATCCTTTATGGAAAGCAATGCAGGATTCCGCAAAAGGTGCCGGACATGGTGGTATGGATTTTATTGAGGATTTTCGTCTAATTGAATGTCTCCGCAAAGGTTTACCAACAGATATGAATGTTTACGATGCTGCATCCTGGAGTGCGGTTTCAGAATTAAGTGAACGGTCTGTCGCCCAGCGCGGAGCACCTCAAGACTTCCCAGACTTTACCCGTGGTAGATGGAAAGAATACCCGCCATTAGGCATTATTTACGGATAACTGAAAACCATTAAATATTTTTTAGTTAACTCTATTTTATTCTCCTGCGTTTTAGTAAATGATTTTAAAATTCCAACAAGCAAAAAGGAGAATGTATATGTTTACTAAAACGCATAAAGTCGTTTTTCTAACCTCAATATTGGTATGTGCTGCATTTATATTCGGCTATCATTACGGAGGAACTCAATTCAACAAAGGAAGTATTCTTGAACTTCCTAAAGCATCTGCTCAGAGTAATACCGCTTCAGGAATAGAAGCGGCAAAGAGTTTAGGTGAAGCATTTGCTCAGATAGCAGAAAAGACTTCCGATGGTGTAGTTTCTATTTCTGTTGAAAAGGAAGTCTCTGCTATGAGCCCTTTTCAATCACCTTTTGACTCCCCATTCGATTTCTTTTTCCGCTTCTTCGATGATGAAGATATGTGGAGGCAGCCGAAGAGAAGACAGCCACAAAAACCCGATACAGAAAAGAAACGCAATGTTCCTATAGGTGCGGGTTCGGGCTTTATCATTTCTGAAGACGGATACATTATCACCAACAGTCATGTTATCGAAAAAGCAGACAAAGTAATTGTTAAATTAAGTAATGGTAAAGAGTTTATCGCTAAAAAGATAGGTTCTGACCCAGAAACCGATGTCGCCTTAATAAAAATTGATGCCAATGGCTTAAAACCATTAACTTTAGGAAATTCTGACAAGATTAAAGTAGGCGAATGGGTCGTAGCCATAGGCAATCCCTTCGGATTAGAACATACTGTAACAGCAGGCATTATCAGTGCAAAAGGAAGAGGAGATTTGAATATTGTAGACTATGCTGATTTTATTCAAACGGACGCTGCAATTAATCCAGGTAATTCAGGTGGACCTTTAATTAATTTAGAGGGCGAAGTCATCGGTATGAACACAGCCATATTCTCAACAAATCGCATGGCACCGGGTTACATGGGTGTTGGTTTTGCCATCCCTATAAATATGGTGCAGTATGTAGTTAACCAATTGCGGGACACAGGTGGAGTAGAACGCGGATTTTTAGGTGTTGGAATACAAAATCTCGACCCGAAATTAGGCGAATGGCTTGGTATCAAAGAGACACAAGGCGCTCTTGTAACCGAAGTGCAAAAAGATTCTCCTGCGGAAAAAGCAGGTATTCTTAAAGATGATGTGATTATCGAATTTAACGGTTTCCCCGTAACAGATGCCCCTTCTCTACGAAATCGTGTCGCATCAACTAAACCGGGTTCCCGTGCCAAGTTAGTGCTCATTCGCAATGGAGAACGGAAGGAACTTGAAGTTGATGTAGGTAAAAAACCCACAGAAGGCGGTGTATCTGTAACAACGGAAGAAGGAAAACGAGTTGAATTAGGAATTTCCGTCCAGAACCTGACTGCAGACCTTGCAAAACAATTTGGCTATGAAGAAGGAGAAGGTGTATTAGTAACTGATGTAGAACCGGGTTCCCCGGCGCAACTAAAAGGTGTTAAAGAAGGCACACTCATTAAAGAGGTCAACCGTATTCCTGTAAAAAATGTGGATGAATTCGAAAATGCACTGAAGAAAAATATGGGCAAAGATAGTGTCCTGCTAAAATTGAAAAATGAAAAAGGCTCTGAATACTATGTAGTCATACCCTTGAACTAAACTATATTTCTCATTCATAGAAACAACAGAGGAAAATCCTTTGGGATTTTCCTCTGTTTATTTAAATAGAAAATATATAATATATTGATTTTTATAGAGATGTTTTTGTATAAAAATGTAATAACAACAATACTGTTTTGTATAATAAAATAAATTATAACTTTATCTAACAAATAAGGAGGGTTAAGTTATGAAAAAAATCTTCTTCTTAACAGCATTGATTTTCAGTCTTGTACATCTTTCCGGTTGTAATCCAGATAGTCGCCTGAATGGTGTTTGGGAAGGTTCACAATGGGAAAATGGTAAAGAGATAGAAAATACTCTCGTTACATTTGAATTTAACAATGGTTCTTTGAAAATATCACAAAATGTAGGTGCTATCAGTATAAATCTCCAGGGGTCGTATGTAACATATATTGAGAAATTTCCCAATCAGATTTTCTTTACAATTAATTTAACAAATGACACAGCCATTATACGCAAAGGCATCTACCGTTTTAACCTTCCTATGTTCGGGAAGACACTCTATCTTTCTGTAAGTCAATCCGATGAAGAAGATTATCCCCCGAAAGAACGATTAAATCCCGATGTAGGACCTGTATATATCTTGAAGAAAAAGTAGATACCCCTTTTAGAAAGATGCAAAGGGATTAATAGGCTTTTTGTTCGTTTTATGTTCAATAAAACAACAACCCGGACAGGTTGCCCAGAGATGATTTTTACATGCTTGTCGGAATTGACGCATAATTGGATTGTTCCACAACTCTTTTAATGATGCGTTTTTAATATTCCCAATTTTTCGTATCCAGCAAGGATATACATCACCCGTTCGCCCAATAAACAAAGTGTTCCATGCGTTTCTACATTCAAAATCATTTAAATCAATTCCAGTCGTATAGTAGTCAATAATAGAAGAAATAGGCATTCGAGGGAGGCGTAATTGTATTCCCAATTTTTTTGCTTCTGCAAGGGTCTCCGTTAACGATTTTGTTAATTTATCTTTATCAATTTTAGAATACTGAATATGTTCCGCCTTATATATCGAAGGGTCTACATCCCCCAAACCGGGCAGGTCAAGGGAACGACTTTCCGTTACCAAATTCAGGACATCGGCTCCCAATTCTTTTATTAAAGCAGGCATTTGAGGAAGAATCTCGACATTGTCCTGTTGTATAACCGTAGTTATATGTATCAATGGACATTGTTTTTTCGCTTTATCTCGATACTCCCGTAGAAACCTAATTCCTGTGGTAGTCCGTTCAAAAGCCCCTTTCATCTTGCGGATATTATCATGTTTCTCCCCGGGTGCCTCGATAGAAGTTCCTGCAAAATTAAGTCCTTTACCTCCTAATCTCTTCGGGGCTAATTTAACCAGTTCTTCTGCCCTCTCCTCTGTAATCATTGTCCCATTTGAAATAAAATGCGTTCTTGCTTTTTTACTTGCATAAGAAAACAATTCCATAAAATCCTTACGAACAAAAGGCTCTCCCCCAGTAAATGTAATCAAACTCCAGGAATGTATTTGCGAAATTACATTCTTCCATTCATCCGTGGATAACTCCCCTTCCATTTGCTGTTTAACGGGAACATTCTCAAGCCAGTCAATGTATTGACACATTTTACAACGAAGATTGCAACGACGGGTAAGTTCAATATAGTAATGCCATGCTGGAAAGGAATAACCACTTTTAAAATAGTTATATGGAACTGAACTATAAAACCGTTGAAGTATATCGTAAAGTGAGGCAATACCCCAGCGTAAAACCGAATTTTTACATTCCATAGCGTTTTCTCTTTTTTCTATTTGAACAAAGTATCCGCAGACATTATTTCAATTATCTATTGTAAACGAATGCAATTATCCTAATGAAAACACTTTCCTTGTGTTTTGGTTTGTGGAACGAATTATATCATTTATATCCACCTTTTTAATCTCTGCGATTTTTTCTGCTGTATAAAGCACATATCCTGGAAGACACCTCTTCCCACGAACAGGTTGCGGAGCAAGGTAAGGAGCATCTGTTTCGATAAGTAAAAATTCCAATGGGACTTGTTCCGCACTCTTCCGTAATTCAACGGCTTTAGGATATGTTATATTTCCTGCGAATGATATATAACAATTCATTTCCAGAAAATGTTCCACCATATCTACATCTCCTCCATAACAATGCAGAACTACTGAGGGGACATTTTTATGATAATCACGAAGGATTTCATAGGTATCTTTTTCTGCATCCCTGCAGTGTATTACTATTGGAAGATTGTGATGATGTGCAAATTCAATTTGCTGTATAAACGCTTTCCTTTGAATATCCTTTGGCACTTTACAATGATAATAATCCAGTCCAATTTCGCCGATACCACTTACATGTCCAGTGTTCAGGAATAAATTTAATGTATCTAAATTTTCCGCAACAACTTTTTCTGAATAATAGGGATGATAGCCTACTGCATATCTTATTTTAGGATGTTTTATCAAAGAAGATGGAGAAATATTAAAAGGTTCCTCAATAATAATGACCAAGCCATCCAATTTTTCAAAGGAGGTACCAATTAGTTCTATCCTATCCTCATTAAATTTCTCATCGAATAGATGACAATGGCTATCTATAGGCTTGATTTGTATATTTTCCTGAATTGGCATGAGAAGTAAAAAATATCTATTGTGAATTTTTATTATTGGGATCGAGGGGTTTATCCTCAAGTTCTCTTAACAATCTTATCTCTTCCTGATCTAATTCTTCTTCTATACCTTCCTCCTCATCCTGATAATATTTTAGAGGAGGATACATTTCATTCTCATAAGACAGGCAACAAAGAAGCCGACCGCATTGTCCACTGATTTTAGATGGATTTAAGGACAAATTTTGCCTTTTTGCCATTCGCATAGAAATAGGCATAAATTGTTCAAGCCAGCGAGCACAGCAAAGTTGTAGTCCGCAATTCCCAATTCCCCCTACCAATTTAGATTGATCTCGAATTTGTATATGTCTCAATTCAATTCTTGTATGAAATTCTTGTGCAAGGTCTTTGACTAATTCACGAAAGTCAACCCTACGGTCTGCTGTAAAATAAAAAGTAAGCCGATGTTTATCAAAAGTATATTCGGCTTCAACCAAACGCATAGGCAAATTATGCTTGTTCACATATTTTTGACAGGTTATCAATGCTTTTTTCTCTTCCTGCTCAATTTCTTTAATATTCTTATGGTCGTTTTTATGTGCTCGACGAATCACTTTAAAGGCACTATGGCGTTCTATTTCTGACGAGCAAGGTTCGGGAGGCAAAATACAAGTACCCCATTCCTGTCCACGGTCAGTTTGCACAATACAGGGGTCATCTCTTTTAATGGTAATCTGCTCCGAGCAAAGCACCTGCAATACTCGTCTTGGTTTTCTCATGCGTATTCTGGCTATATTTTGCATATATAACTACCTCTTCAGATTTTGGGTGATAAAGCAAAAAACAAATCTCGAACAACTTTCTCACGGCTGATATTCCGCGATAAATAAGAACGAACTTTTTCCACGAAGTTAAGTCCTGCCTCTGCTTGAAGGTGATTCCATGATGGGAACTCCGAAATCATTTCAGGGAAGTATAGCATATCAGAATTTTGGGTATTAATGTAAACTAACACATCCCGCAGAAAACAAGTTATAAGGTACAAACAGGATTCAAATTCATTCGCAACCTGCGCTTCTATTTCTGCATTTATCAATTGCTGCATCGCGTTCTGTTCCGCAGGGGTTAATTCTTTCTTATCAATATTTTCCGATTTATTTACTTCCTTTTCAATCCTCTTCCGAATCCCTGTAAGGAACTGATCAAATTCTGCAGTAAGTAATAAAGGGTCTCGACCTTGTGCTAACTGCTTAAACAATTCCATAATCAATGTTCGTTTGTCCGAATCCAGTATTTCTATACTTTTGGATATTTGTCCTTGAGATAACATAGCAACAAGAGAAGCAGTTTCTTCCGGGATTTCCTTGATTTGGTTAATAATTTTTGTAACGGTTTCCAATCGCAGCCGTTGAAAACGAATAGGCTGACAACGGGAACGAATGGTCGGGAGTATTAATCCCGGATTGGAACTGAGTAGAATAAAAGTTGTTTCGGAAACAGGCTCTTCGAGCGTCTTTAAAAAATGATTTTGAGCCGGTATACCTATTCTCTCTGCATCTTCAAATATGATAAATCGTCGGTTGCTCTCATAGGGTCTGTATTGTGCTGTTTTGTTAATGTCTTCTATTGTATCCACACCAATAAGTCTTGTTTTGCCCATAGGTCGGATTATCATCACATCCGGATGAATATCCCTTTCAATACGAGAACAGATAGAACAGACTCCACAACCTTTTGTTTCTGTATTTTGACATAAAACCGATTGGGCAAATGCCTTTGCGGTAAATTTTTTCCCAACACCATCAGGTCCCCAGAAAAGATACGCATGAGAAATCCGATTGTTTTTTATAGAATTGTTTAAAATACGAATAGCAGTATGCTGGTCCTGTATTCTTTGCAAAACCGGGGGCATAAGCGTATCAATATGATTACTTACTATTTCTGGCATAGTTCCCTTAAATCGTTTTGTATGATTAAAGCAATTGCATCTTCAGATTGATTTGCATCAATTATCATAACCCGTTGAGGATTGTTGTATGCAATCCGAAGGAAACAATCGCGTATTCTTTGGTGAAATTCTATATTTTCTGTCTCCAAACGGTCTAAGGTATTTCCGCGTTTACTTATTCGTTGCAGTCCTATCTCCACGGGCAAATCAAACAAGTAAGTTCTTGTAGGATAAATCCCTAATGTGGCGGTCTTATGTATCTGATGTATGAGTTCTAAATCAATGCCCCGTCCGCCACCTTGATATGCTGTTGTGGAATCAATATATCTATCACATATTACGGTAATTCCTTGTTCTAAAGCAGGGAGAATAAGTTCGCACAGATGTTGAGTTCTATCTGCGGAAAATAACAACAGTTCTGAAATAGGATGTAGTGGGATAGGATTATCGTTTTTTTCGAGGAGAATACGACGAATATACTCGCCGACTCGTGTTGCTCCCGGTTCATAAGTTCTTAAAACAGGATACCCCAACGATTTTAGATACTCTTCTGCCCTCTTTGCTTGTGTCGTCTTACCACAACCTTCAATACCTTCAAATGTAATAAAATGTGCCGTCATTTGTTGAATAACCGTTGTCGAGATTCACTTCCGTGTTTAAAAAAATCCATCATCTGATTAGCATCATTTTTTTGAAGAGCCATCTTAAACTCTTCCAATTTTTTCTGGATATTTTCAATCCCTGAAAGGATGTTCTTCTGATTGGTTAAAATAATATCTTTCCATATTTCGGGTCTGCTTTCTGCTATTCGTGTGGTATCTCGAAAGCCACCACCGATAAAATAATTGGGAGCATTCGTCTCGCCTGTAACCTGAGCAAGTGCAGAAGCAATAACATGTGGAAGATGACTTGTATATGCCATAAAAAAGTCGTGTTCTTCCATATCCACTTCGATAACCCTTGTTCCTAAAAGTTTCCAAAAATTCCACACTGTTTCTCTGACTTCTGTTCGAGTATTAGCCCCTTTTTCTAAAAGACAGATAGTATTTTCATAAAAATCTATCTTTGCATGCTCCGGTCCAAATTTTTCAGAGCCAGCAAGTGGATGACTCCCTATAAACGGGCTATCCTTTTGCCAAAGGGATTGTGCCGTTTTACATATCTCTACTTTCGTGCTGCATACATCCGTAATTATTGTCTTTTCAGGAGAAATATGTTGGGCAAGGGATTGAAGGATAGTTATGGCTGATTGGACAGGGGTGCACAAGATAATAAAATCTGCATTACGGACAGAAGGAAATAACTCCGTAGAAAAACTATCAATGGCACCTTTCTGTAACGCTTTTTCTAAAGTAGAGATATTTCTTCCTATACCGATTACTTCGTCGGCCATTTTTTTATTACGAATTGCCATGCCTAACGAAGCACCTAAAAGCCCTACACCAATAATGGCAACTTTCCCAAAATGCAATTCCACCATTTGTTCCTCCAATTATTAGGAACCGAGTATCTGTTTTGCTTCTGTTATTGAGAACTTCTTTAAGTATAACGCTCTGCCAATGATAATCTCATCTACACCGAAGGGCTGTAATAATTTTGCTTTGCGTAAATCATCCAGAGAAGACACTCCGCCTGACATGGTAACAGGAATACGAACCGCCTGTGCTATTTGTTGCGTCGCTGTAAAATTAGGTCCTTTCATCATACCATCCGAAAGAATATCTGTATATATTATACGAATAGCCCCACACTCTTGTGCCTTTTGTGCGATTTCAAGTGCAGAAAAGTCTGTTTCTTGTGTCCAACCTTCAAGGGCAATTTTCCCATTTTTTGCATCAATGGCTACAACAATTTTGTCGTTCCATCTTGAAGTGGCTGTTTGTAACAAATCAGGATTTTTAATCATTCCTGTTCCAATAATCACTCGTGAAGCACCCGCAGAAACAATTTTTTCTATTGTATCTACGGTGCGGATACCTCCACCTACTTCATAAGGAATGCCAAGTTTCCCTAATTCTTCAAGGAAAGGTAAAATTTCACATCTACCCGATTTAGCACCGTCTAAATCAACAATGTGAATTATCCCTTCTTGAAGTTCATTCCACCAGATTTTTGCTTGTTCGAGGGGATCATCAGAAAAAATTGTTTCCTTCTCATAATCCCCTTGAACCAAATTAACACACTTTCCCCCTCGAATATCAACAGCAGGCACAATACGCATTTAAGATTTGCCTGTTTTTAGGATGAAGTATCCGCTTCAGAACTATCAATCGGTTCAGAAACTTCTTCATCTTTTGGAATAGGTTCGCCTGCGATAGCAGATTTTGCAATCTCAATCAATTTGGCGAATGCTTCCTCATCTTTTACAGCGAGGTCTGCCAGCATTTTACGGTCTACATTCATACCTGCCTTATGCAAACCAAATACAAGCCGATTGTAACTCATACCGTAATTACGGGCTGCCGCATTAATTCGTGCTATCCACAAAGCACGAATTTCTCTTTTCTTGGATCTGCGGTCACGATATGCATACTGTCCCGCATGGTCAACCGCTTGTTTGGCTGTTTTGAAAAGGCGATGATGGCTTCCACGATATCCTTCTGCTTGCTTTAATACTTTGCGTCTACGGTCACGGGAAGCAGGATTGTTTGTTGCTCGTGGCATTGCTCTTTCTCCTAATTTTGTAAAGGGTTTTGTTTATGTTCCGGAGGCATCTTCCGGATACATGAACACGGATTTATTAATTAAAACAAAAAAAATTCCTATTTTATGCGTAAGGGAGCATTGCTTTTACATTTTTTGCTTCTACAGATGAGACCAGCGTAGTTTTCCTTAGGTGTCTCTTTTTCTTAGCCGATTTGGTCGTTTTTAAATGCCTATTATAGGCTTTCTTTCTTAAAACCTTCCCGTTTTTAGTAACCTTAAACCTTTTCGAGGCACTTCGATTCGTTTTTAACTTTACCATGGATTTACTCCTTTTTATTTTTAAAATATATTTTAATTAATACATTTCTGGATAAAAAAGTTCCTTTTAGACTTGTCGTCGTTTAGTTAGATTTGCCCGGATTGAGAGTAATCGTTAACGATCTATCCTCAGGACGACAATGATCGAGCGAATATGTTTCTGAGCAAAGGTCCTTTGTAGATTCAATAATATTCTTTAATACTTCATAAGCAAACTCGGGATGTTCATATTCCCGTCCTCGAAATACTACAGAGACCTTCACCTTATTACCTTCTTCAAGGAACTCTCGTATATGTTTTAGTTTATATTCAAAATCGTGTTTATCTATCTTCGGTCTTAATTTTATTTCCTTCAGCACGATTACATGCTGTTTCTTTTTCGCTTCGCGGGCCCTTCTTTTTTGTTCGTAACGATATTTCCCGTAATCCATAATTCTGCACACGGGCGGTGTGGCATTCGGTGCTACTTCTACGAGATCCAGTTCGCGTGCTTCGGCTTCTCTCAGAGCATCTCTTTTGCTCATGATACCTAACTGAACCCCTTTATCGTCAATCACTCGTACCTGCGGAGCCCTGATTTCTTCATTTACCCGCACCGTATCTTCAGACGGCTTTGCTATCGTTGTTCTCCTTAATTTATGGTTTTACTTGCCTCAACTTTTAATAAAATTATACTTTAATGTCGTATATTTTATCAAATTGAATTTCTCACTTTGAAATAAGTCTGACTTATCCACCTTGCCTACCCCAAAAAAACTGTGCATTACCTTAATAGAATTATATATTATTAAAATAAAACAAAGGAAAGGAGACGATTATGAGAATATGTGTTTTAGGTGGATGTGGGGACATGGCAAAAGTAGCCCTCGAATTACTTGCAAAAGAAACAGAAGTCACTTCTGTTACCATTGCAGATATTAACATAGAAAAAGCAAAGCAGATTGCGGAAAATCTCGGTCGTAAGTTCACGGCAAAATTTGTTAATGCAAAAGACAAATCCTCTATTGTAGATACCGTTAAAGAACATCATATTGCATTGGGATTTATCGGTCCTTTTTACCTATTTGAAAAAGGAATTATTGAAGCATGTCTTGATGCTAAAGTCCCGTATGTTAGTATCTGCGACGATTACGATGCTTACCTTTCTGCAAAAACTTTGAACGACATTGCAAAAGAAAAAGATATTACAGTTATTGCCGGATTAGGAAATTCGCCGGGAATAACTAATCTTTTAGCAAAAAAGGGGTATCTTTCTATGGACAAACCCGAACGCATTGAAATCAATTGGGCGGGCGGTTCGGATGAGGATATAGGACCTGCAAATGTAAAGCATGTACTGCATATATTTAGCGGATATACCTTACAATGGCGGGACGGCAAAGAAGTGCGAATTAAAACAGGAACCGAACGAAAAATTGTAGAGTTTCCCGAACCTATGGGCAAATTGCCTGTTTATATCACCGGTCATGCAGAATCCGTATCCGTCCCGCGTAGTCTTCCCGGTTTGAAATATGTATCCCTTCATGGGGGCATTCACCCGCCTTATATAGCCCGTTTAGCCACTATACTTGGCAGATTAGGTTTAACCAACACTCCAAAGAAACGAGAACTCCTTACTAAATTTCTATTACCACTGGTTAACGCTGGTATTTTTTCCAAAGGAGGAATAGACCAGTCTGTATTTCGCATTGATGTTTATGGTGAAAAAAACGGAAAGCCTGCACACCACTATTATTCAGGAGTAGGGCATATCGCTGATATAACAAGCATCCCTGCTGTTGAAGGTGCCCTCATGATTGCTCGTGGTGAATTGCATAAACCCGGCGTCCATTCCGCTGAATCCGCTATTGATAATGTAGACGACTTTTTGACACGCATTCAATCCCGCGGCGTAAAACTTTTCTACTATGAGAAATAATACTGTAATTTAACTATCCAACAAGTCTGTATTGTCAGACCTTTTTAATTTATCCGACCTGTTTGATTTATTTCTATTTCTCTAATCTCTTATGGGAAAACCACCAATCAAAACATTCATAACCACCTTCTTTTGCTTTCGCTAAGCGTTCTTTAGCAGTATGAGTATCGGTCGGTGGTGGGATAATCACCCGATCATTGATTAATTCATTATTAGGCCAGTTTTCTGGCATGGCAACCTTATGTTTGTCGGCAATCTGCATCGCATTTACAATCCGAACTACTTCATCTATATTTCGTCCTACTTCCTGTGGATAATAAATAATCAGCCGTATCTTTGCCTTATCGTCTACGACAAATACCGCCCGAACTGTATTTGTGCCTTTTCCTGGATGAACCAAGCCAAGGGTATTGGCAACGGCTCCATTATCCGCAATGATAGGGAACTGGATTTCAATACCCAACTTTTCTCTTATCCATTCTTCCCATTTTATATGCGAAAATACCTGGTCCATACTTAAACCTATCAACTCACAATTTAACGCCTTGAACTTATCATATCGTTTCTGAAAGGCAACAAATTCTGTAGTGCATACAGGTGTAAAATCTGCTGGATGGCTGAACAGAACAAACCATTTTCCTGCAAACGCCTTGGGCAGTTCCATCTTTCCATGTGTTGTCATTACATTCATTGTAGGGAATTCATCCCCTAATAACGGGATTCCTTGTTTTGCACTTTCAGGATTACTCATAGACACTCTCCTTTCGTAAATTAAATTTTACTTTATTTATATTAACACAATTATATGCTGTTTTTATTTCATATCTTTTTTTGATCCCTAAGCGTATTCCGTTCCCAAAAAACGCCGTCCACATAGCCTTGAATTGTTTTATCGGAATTGGCATATTCCAATCGTTTTTCCGCTAAACAGCAATAAGTTTCATCTATTTCTATTCCACAATACTGCCTGCCTAACTTCTTCGCCACAACACAAGTCGTTCCAACTCCTGCAAATGGGTCAAAAATAACATCTCCTTCTTTCGAACTGGCAAGGATGATTTTTGCGAGAAGTTTCTCGGGTTTTTGCGTAGGGTGTTCGGTGTTCTCAGGCATAGACCAGAACGGCACAGTTATATCGGTCCATAAATTAGAAGGATATGTAAGCCGATACTGCCCGTCGTTTTCTATCCCCCAATCCTTTGGTTTACCTGCCTCATCGCGATAAGGAGCAATTACTTTCCGCTTCAGCATCACCGATTTACTATCAAAATAAAAATTATTGGATACTGTCCCAAACCATATATCCTCTGAACAATTCTTCCAGTTGCTGATGGCTCCTCTACCTTTTTCCCGTTCCCATGTAATTCGATTTCGAACCTTAAAATATTTTGTCATCACCCGAAAAATGGATGAAGAAGATTTCCAATCCCCACAAATATAAACAGAAGCAGTAGGTTTTAACACCTTCCTTAATGGACTTAACCAGGAATCCATCCACACTTCATACTCTTCAGGGGACATCTCCTTAAAATGATTTGAGTTAAACTCTTTATGTAAATTATATGGCGGGTCTATAAATAACAAATCCACAAACGATGTCGGCAAAAACGGAAGAACCTTAAACAAATCTTGATGTATCGTCTTGTTCAATATCTCCTCCACCGACACAGAACAGTAAAGTTTCAAAAGTCGCTTCTTATATAACAGGCGTTCTTTTTTTGAGAGGGTTATTGTCCTGTTCCGTTCTGTTTTACAATCTTTATTTACGGGCATACCTACCGTTTTTTGGTTGTATTATATACGAACAAATCCTTTGTAATAAACTAAACAATGGTGGAGGCGGCGGGAATCGAACCCGCGTCCGAAGATGTTTCAGTGCAGACCTACTACATGCTTAGCCCATCCTTTATAGATTCGCCACTACGGAGCGCCTCAGGGCTGGCTCACCGTAGCCGCTATGCGGAATTGTTACTGCCTTTCAGGCACCGCCACTCCTGAAAGGACAGACCTGCTGGTTGACGCCCCAGTCCGTTAGCAGGCTATCACGGGTGGGACGCGCTGCTCAGTATTAGGCAGCGAGAGCCAATTCTTGATTGGCAGTTGTTTTTGACCGGCTTTTAACGAGGCCAACCGGTCAACCTCGGCATGCATTCCACACCTCAACCATCCCCGTCGAAACCTTTTCGCCCCCGACAAAGACTTTATTATTCAATTGTTGTATTATATTATACGATATTTCTATTCAAATGATTTACAATCTTTTGATATTATAACATAAAATTATATCTATGATATTCCAGATATTAAAACAAATGGAGTAGAAAGATGTTTTACCTATCTCAAAATCCAGCAAAAAAATCAATATTGCCAATAACCATCTTATTACTTTTTATTACTACTCATATTACTTATGCCCAACCGCAAGAAAACAAAATAGAATTCAAAATTGACCCCATCTCACGATATATCCATCTTACTTATCCTGTGCCAGAAGATGCCCCCAACGAAGTTATGATACTTTGTTCCTGGTCTCCATCGGGTGAAGAGAAATGGCAATCTGCCAAAATAACTCCGTGTATTTCAGAAACGGCACTCCGATTCATTCGTGAAGATGAATGGGCTAAATGGACTTTCTATGGAAATATTATAGAACGCAATGCAAAAGGACTAAAACGAACTGTTATCTTTAACCCTTATCCAGAGGCTCAAAAAGAGGGAAAAGTTAATATTGATTTTCGTATTCAAATTCAATCCACAGATGGGAAAATCTTAAGTACACTACAAACTCCAATCCAAGCAGACAATTCAGATGTAGTTTATCTTGAAGATTGGACACAGGTATTGCAGAAAGATTTAGTAACCACAGATGACACCAATGCGAACGAAAGAAAATGGTTTTTTAAAACAGACCTTGACCCAACTTCTGCGACATCTGGCAATGTTTTGATTGGCAAAAAGTGGCGTGATGATTTGCCCATACCTCAGTTAACCTATCCCCTAAATCTTCACGGCTGGTATGCCATCTTTGTTTGCACTCCCAAGGATTATTCAATACGACTGCGATTAACTGGCGACGAACGAACTGATACACTCAATTCACCAAAGCCATTCCAAGAAATTCTATGGCGATGGTGTCCTATGGATAGACAGCATTTGGTATTGAAACAAAACCATTATTACACAGGCTATACTGAAAGCAGAATTGATTATATAAAGTTGGTGTCTCTATCCTCAGAACAGGTGCAATTGTTAGAAAGCCAGTTCGGCAATCCTGATAAAATTATCGCAGCTTATTTTGAACCTTACTCATGGGCATTTTTTGAAGATATACAGGAAAGTCTACAACATCGCGAACCTATCTCCGCATATAAAGAAGCCCGAGTTAACATCGTAGATATTCAAGTGGGACGGTTCGGGATGAAGGTTGTTTATGAATCCCGCCTGACCGACCAACTTCTCTACAATACCATAGGTGACCCTATTGGTGGCGTAGTCCCACATACAAGTAATGTCGGAAAAATGCAACAAATGACAAATACATTGCAAACTGAATTACAATACGCTCACGAGTTTGGCTTAACGGCACATGCTAACTTTGGGGCTACAAACTGTTACCCTGGGACACCATTACAAAGCGATTTTTCAAAACAACACCCCGACTGGATGACAGGTGGATTATTGCGATATGACATACCCGAAGTCCGTCAATATATCTTATCACTATTAAGAGAAACCCTTGAAATCGGGGCTGACGGTATTTCCATAGATTTTTGCAGGTATCCCGGTGGTATTGATAAATCTGAAACCTGTACCCAATTCCTGCGAGAACTCAAAACCTTACGAGAAGAATTCGCTCAAAAACGCAATAAATCTGTTCCTTTACTTATTCGTTTCCCAGCAAAAGGTGTAAGCCATTGGGAAAAATTTGATTATAATACATGGATTAGTGAAGAATTAGTAGATTACCTATGTCCAAGCAATATTCAGGGCAGGCATATACATTTTGAAATAGCCCCTTATATCGAAGCAGTTCGTGGCTCGAAATGCAAATTACTACCCGTTGTTGATGGATTAAGTTGGGGTCTCGAGATGCCTGCATTATTCTTATGGCGCGTTGAGCAACTCTATCAGGCAGGAACAGACGGAATTTATGTCTATCAGGCAGACGCACGTGTATGCACGAATAACCGTCCCGAAGACCGTCGCTGTATGCGTCTCATTTCCAGTAGCGAAGCAGTCCGTAAATGGTGGCAACGCTACAATGAACAAAACCAACAATTTAGTAAACGAATATACATTCAACCTTCTGAAGATGGTGATTATGAATATCATCCCTGGGAACGGTGCCGTATCTGGATAGAAGGAATAAAACCTTATGAAGTTGAAATCTACCTTGATAGCAAACTGATTAACCAATACCAACAACCACCTTACATTGTCGGCGGTGAGGACTATCAATTTGATAACCTACTAACCAAAGGCGAACATACCCTACTTATCCGAGCCAAAGAAGACAACCAATACCTTGAACAAACCTTCCAAATCCAGGGTGCAACCTTGCCAGGTAGGCATTTTTAATTCCGTTTAAGACCATGTCAATGTCGCAGGTTCCCATTATAAAATTGATATGCATTCAATATACCGTAAGGGCGAAACATGTTTCGCCACTACATTTTTAAATCAATACCTTTCCTGTAGCTAAAGCGTCCTCGCATCGGGGATTTTTGTGGGACTGATGGGACACATGTGACAGATGAGACGGATGGGACTTACGGAAAATTATAAGCATTAATGTAGCACCGATATTCTGGTCTATGTTTTTCTTCCCTTGTCCCTAAAGAAAAAGATATAAAAAACTTAATTGCGTAAAAGCAAACATCCTCCGCCCTTACATGTTTAAATCCATACCCTTACCATAGATGAAGCCTCCTCTGTGCTCTTTGTGTAGAATTTCCTTCATGTCCTCTGTGGTTAATTCTTTTACCACGAATTACACGGACAAACACGAAATAAAGTTGCTGAAGCATCCTCGCTTCTGGGATTTTTAGGTGGAAAATTTCTTTTACCACAAAGGGCACAAAGACCTTGCACAGAGGTCACAATGTAGAGGCAAAAAATTTTTCACCTCCATACATTTAAATCTATGCCCATACCGTATCCGAAATATCCCCGTTTCGGATATTTAATTTCACGCCATTATAAAATGTATTGTAGGGGCGATTGGCTAATCGCCCTATTCGTGTATTCCGTCAAGACCTCGTCAAATACAGCAAGTCCCCATTATAAAATTGATATGCATTCAATATAATGTAAAAGCGAAAAATTTTTCGCCTCTACCCCTCTGTGTCCTTTGTGTAAAATTTCCTTTGTGTCCTCTGTGTTTTTTTCTTCTTACCACAGAGAACACAGAGATTTCACAGAGTTTACAAAGTAGAAAGAACCCGAAGCCGGGAGGCTTCAGCTACGGGTGTTTTTTACTATTAAATATGCTTTTATGATAAAACTCTTTATATAACCACAAATTCTGCAAATAGAAAGATATAAGTATTTACACTTTTAAAAGTTAAATTATGGATAATTAATACTGGAACTTAAATATCCAGGCGTGTTGGCAAGGGATTTGTGCCGGCGATACACAGGGAGTTGTAATTAGCCATTCATTTCCCCCATCTTCTACTTGTGCTATGATCGAAGTGCCTACTAATGTTACCTCGGGTTTGTTGCTATATTCCTTGGGTTTGGGAATAGCCCATTTCTCGGGGGGCCATTTTAATGCTATGGCATAAATTGCCTTGTCTTTACGGGTAAAACGGAAATGTTCCATCTTAGGTGCTTCTTTCCATACATCCGATGCATAAATGGCTTCGCCATTTACTTCTAACCATTTGCCCATCTCTAATAATCGTTCCTGCATTATTTCGGGTATCCGACCATCTGCGGAAGGTCCTATGTCTAATAGCAAGTTACCTCCACGCGAAACATTGTCTATGAGTAGGTGAAGTAGTTCCGCAGTACTACGGTAATCTTCTGCTGCTTCGTTACGGTTATAACCGAAGGACTTGCCCATGCCCTGACACTCTTCAAACAGTCCTTTTTCCATTAATGGACCTTCTGAAATATGTCCATATTCAGGTGTTGCAAATCCTCCGTGCCTATTCCGACAACCTTTGCCCCAACGGTCGTTTACAGCGATATCCTTGGGTGCTGGTGATTCGTTAAACAGCCATGCTAAAAATTCTGTGCTCCGCCATACTGAACTCGGATAGTCCCAATCGCCATCAGTCCATAAGACATCTGGCTGGTAACGAATAATCAAATCTTTCATTTGCGGTAGCATGTGTTCTTCTACATAACGATTGACATCCTGTTTATATAAGGGATTAAACCATTCATATAATGAGTAGTAAAAACCTGCTTTTATACCTGCTTTTTTCACTGCATTGATTAACTCTCCTGCCAAATCGCGATGCGGTCCAATGTCCATCGCGTTCCAGTTCCAACTCTGGGCACTGGGCCACATACAGAAACCATCATGATGTTTGGATGTTAAAACGACATATTTGGCACCCGATCTTTTGAATATGTCAGCCCATTGGTCGGGATCGTATAACTCCGCTTTGAACATGGGTGCAAAGTCTTGATACTGAAATTTTTCACCATATTTCTCAACATGGAATTTCCATGTGGCACCCTCTTTATTTTGCATGTGGTTCCAGTACCATTCCGAATAGGTATCTTTGGGAGCCCATGATGGGACGGAATATACCCCCCAGTGAATAAAAATACCAAATTTTGCATCTTCGAACCATTGCGGATTGGGTCTCTGGTCTAACGATTCCCAGGTTGGTTCATAAACCGTAGCAATAGCGGTGGCAATAACAAATGAGGTTAATAACATAAAACATGCTCCTTTTATTTTGAGATTTATTTTACTTTCAATTCTGTCATGACAATACTCAATGGTGGTATTTCCATTTCAGGGAAAGAGGACTTGTTCACTTTCATTTCTGATAGCCATACCTCTGGTTCTTTGTCAGGTATGATGGTGGACATGGGGTCTTTGCCTGTAAGTATCCATGCTGTTTTTGGCGTTTCTACTTTTTTGTCAGCGACATCTAAACGCACTTTAATTTCTTTGAATAGTGGATTTACGACAGAAACAGTCATAATCCCTGCTTGTTCATCTTTCCATGCAGCAAAAACATCCATAGGAATCATTGGTGCGTTGTTTTGATTATCATCTGACGCAGGTTTTACTTCAACCGCAATCGGGATACTACCAAAATGCTGACGATATAACATCAGGGCAAGCCCTGTTGTATCAAAAAATGCTTTCGTTTTTGTTGTTTTTATAGCAGAGATGACATTTACAGTTTGGGCATAATTTGCCATTGTGATTACATCACTGTTGCGGAAAAATTCATGCAGACCAATAGCCACACCTAAGGCATCTTTAAGATGGTAGACACAGCCCAATTCGCCATAGACATGGTCGCCATACCAGTAGTTCCATTCATCCATTGCAATGGGGATAAATTTTTCCTTTAATGCGGGGATGGTTTCCAAATAACTTTTATGATTCTTAACTTTGGCTTTAATTTGTTCTGCTAATTGATATACATGTTCTAACACATCCTTCTTATCCCCGCAATAGAAGTGTTCGCTTATGTAATCCATATTGTTTGCACAATTTTCTAACATTTTTTTGCTCCATATACCCATATTCTCGCCGACACCTACTAATTTAATATTCGGGTCAACTGTTTTCATTGCTTCTGCATATACATTATGGCGTTTAACATAATCATCTACCGGGACATGTCCCAATTGCCACTCGCCATACATTTCATTGCCAACACCCCAGTAGGTAATCTTATATGGCTCAGGATTACCATTGTCTGCACGCCATTTGCCCATCTGCGTATCGGTGGAGCCATTGGCATATTCGACCATATCGCGTGCTAAGTTTACATCCCCCAAACCTGTGTTAACTACGGCTAAGGGTTCTGTACCAATCTCACGGCAAAATTGAATGAATTCATCCAAACCAAAATCGTTGGTATCAATCCCGCCCCAGGCAGGGTTTTTGCGCGTAGGGCGTTTATCCGGGTCGCCAATGCCATCTTTCCAGTTATAACCGCTGACAAAGTTTCCACCGGGCCAGCGATATATAGGCGAATTGAGTTGTTTGAGTAAGTTAAGTGTATCTGCCCTCATCCCTTTGACATTGTCTGCTGGCATGAGTGAAACTGCTCCAATGAACAGGTTGCCCTGCCCTGTAGCGAGAATAGCAAATTGAGCGGGTTTTCCATCTTTATCCACTTTCAATCGGAATGTATATTTTTGATAATCCTGAGAGATATTTTGGATAACTGCGGGTTCACTCAATAAAGTGTCACCAGAACGAAGGAGAATTTTAACAGTAATATCGGAATGGGTTGATTTCAGCACAACCCTACCAACATATTCCTTACCCGCAATGACCTCTAATCCATCCTGCACCAAACCCCGTTCACGACGCGGGTTAAGTAGGATGACCGGCGTGTACCAACTTGTGTAAGGGTAAATCTGGTCAATGAATAGCATCATATCCGCAGGATGGAGTTTCCAGGGAGAGTCGGGTGTGTTGATGAGATAAAAGAATTTGCGGTCTTCAAGCATTTCTGCCCAGATACCGCCGTAGATGCAACGGCCTAAATGTTCGATGAACTGACCGTAGATAAACGGATGTATTGGTGTTCCTTTTTTTGATGGGTCAATGAAAATTTGCATATCACCAATTACCATTTCTGATATTTTTTCTAATTTTACATCATCAAATATAGCGGAACCTTTCGCCAAACCCCAACCTCCGAAAAGACAATTCACCATAATTCGTGTTTTTGAACTGACAAAAAAGGTAGTTTCAACATATTTCCAATCGTTTGTGCCGAATAATGCCTCTGTGCGAGCACCATCAATCCCATGAATATTGAGCAACGATCCTGCACCATTTTCTAATTGAACATTATCCGTTTTAATCCAGCCAGAGAGTTTATATTGAGCGAATGGACTAATATCTACTTCTTTAAACCAGGATAAATCACCACCTTCGGAGGAAGAAATCTGCACTGCATTACCATTTTTCCCGGGGACGGGATATTGAAATTCGCCTTTACCTTGCCATACCCTCGTCTGCCAGCCATCAGGGGTATTCGACCCCTGTTCGAAGGCTTCTTCAAAAACGACTTGAGCGAAACAAAGAGGGGTCAGAAGGATGATCGTTAAAAAAAGGATTGCGTTTGGCTTCATATTCATTTCTCCATGTTTGAATTCAATAAAAATGTTATGTCAAAAAAAGGAAGTGAAATGCAAATAAATTTGAGAGGGAACATGNATATATCGAATGAAGATGACAAAGTCAGGCAAATCCGATATGAAAAATTGCTATTTTTCTGGTAAAAGGGATATAATATTGTCGTTTCGGGGCGTAGCGCAGTCCGGCTAGCGCACTTGGTTTGGGTCCAAGGGGTCGCCGGTTCAAATCCGGCCGCCCCGACCATAAAAATAAATGTTTTCCATTAGCCTATCTTATTAAAACTTGGTAGAAGTTTTAAAATACTTCAACCCTTTCATGTTCACAAATAATTTAAGAAACTGTAAGATATATTTATACATATCCGTAGGATAAAAAAATTCTCATGGGAATGCCGCCAAGAATACTAAAAGATGTGAATATAGAAGAAAAAGGAGATGCCTGAGCTTTTTATACAACATACTTCCCGTTTTTGTAAACCTGGTGTGAAATTTGTTTAAAGAATTTGCAACCACAAATTACACGAATAAGCGAGAATAAAGACGGATGGAAAAATCCATCATGTATTATTGTTTTTAAATAATGTAGTTAAATAGTCCTTGCATCTGGGATTTTTTTATTAGTTAATTCTTTTTACCACAAAGATCACAGAGACTCTACACAGAGTTCACAAAGTGAAATTTATTTCATTTGCTTATAAATATTCTCTGTGTCCTTTGTTTGAAACTTTCTTTGTGTCCTCTGTGGTTAATTCTTTTAAGGCAAAGATATTACAATAGGGAAAGAAAATATAAATCTATTACTTGTGTCCTATATATAATTGGCTAAGTTAAGAAAGTATTTAAAACTTTCGTTTTTTCTAACTAAATTATTGTTTGTATATTCATTTCGTTGCATTAATTTGAAGAAATGAAAAAATGTTTGAAGAAAGAAAAGTCCATTTGAAATTTGAGGTTTGATTTGATATAATTTTTTACCAGTGCCGAGGTAGCTCAGTTGGTAGAGCAGCGGACTGAAAATCCGCGTGTCGGCGGTTCGATTCCGCCCCTTGGCACCATTTTTATTCCATACTCTAAATGGGAACAGAACTAAACATTGTAAGAGAAATGGCTTACATTGTGGCATGCTGGAATAGCTCAGTCGGTAGAGCGGGTCACTCGTAATGACCAGGTCCGGGGTTCGATTCCCCGTTCCAGCTCCATTCCATATAGACCTTATAATCCTCCCTGAACATTCTATAATAAAATGAATTGTCGAAATATCAATTAAAAATATTTTTTAACAGAATATTTAAAAGTTGAAAAAAACCATTCCATATAAGTATAATTTATAAAATTTTCAATAAAATCAATCAAAACAAAGGATAGAAACCAATATGGAATCAAGACTTTCTTACAGTACATCCGATGTAGCAAAGTATTGTCATGTTACAGCAGACACAATTCGCAAATGGGCAGAAGCAGGCAAAATACGGGTGTTTAAGACACCGGGAGGACATCGCCGAATTCGTCGTGATGATTTGCTTCGCTTTCTGCGCGAGAATAACATGCCTATCCATGAAGATTTAGGAAATGCGGGTGTAAAGATATTAGTAGTGGATGATGAGAAGGCAGTTATTTCTGTTATTCGTAGATTTTTGGAAAGGGCACAGACGCCGTTCCAGATTGAGATGGCGATGGATGGATTTGATGCGGGGCAGATGGTTGCGACATTTCAGCCTGATATTATCTTTCTTGATTTGAGGTTGCCGGGACTGGATGGTTTTGAGGTTACACGGAGAATAAAATCAAATCCTGATACTTCGCATATTAATATTATTGCAATGACGGGCTATTATCAAGGGGAAGTAGCCAATCGTGTACTGGAACTGGGTGCAGCGATTTTATTACAAAAGCCTTTCACGCCGGATGACCTTCGTAAGGCACTTGCGAAAGTAGGGGTAGATATTAGTTAATTTCCGTTACTGCTCTATATTATAATTGTCACTTTATTTTTAATTCTTGTTCTGGGACTTTTTTTAATTTTAATAATGTTTAAGGATAAAAAGGATTTTATTATGCAAATTCGTGCTTTAGAAAAATTGGATAATTACAAACCGTATCCAGGTCCTCTGGTGTTGGTGATTATGGATGGAGTAGGTATAGGGAAACGGGATGAGAGCGACGGTGTTTACATGGCAAATACACCGATGTTAGATACATTATTTGAGGAACCGTTGTTTGCAAAATTAAAGGCACATGGAACAGCGGTAGGTCAGCCAAGTGATGAGGACATGGGAAATTCGGAAGTGGGACATAATGCATTAGGAGCAGGTCGTGTTTTTGCTCAGGGAGCACGGCTTGTAAATGAAGCCATAGCAGAGGGTAGAATTTATCAGGGGAAGGCATGGCAAAGTATCATGGAGCGGGTTCGTAATGGAGGAACTTTGCATTTTATCGGTTTGCTATCCGATGGAAATGTGCATAGTCATATAAATCAGTTGTTGGCAATTATAAAGCATTGTGCAGAAGAACGCTTTCCAAAAGTGCGTGTGCATATATTGACAGATGGACGGGATGTAGCGGAACGGAGTGCTCTTGTATATATAGAACAGTTGGAACAGGTATTGGCAGAGTGCAATCAAAATGGATTGGATTATTGTATTGCATCGGGTGGTGGTAGAATGATAGTAACGATGGACCGATATGAAGCGGATTGGCGTATTGTGGAACGGGGCTGGAAAGCCCATGTTTTGGGAGAAGGAAAACAGTTTTCGTCGGCAAAGGAAGCGGTAGAATTTTATTACCAAGACCCGACTGTAAACGACCAATTTTTAGGTGAGTTTGTAATTGTTAAAGATGGTAAGCCGATAGGAACAATTGAGGATGGGGATGCGGTAATTTTCTTTAATTTTCGTGGGGACCGTGCGATAGAGTTGTCGCGTGCGTTTGAAGAAGATAATTTTCCGTATTTTGACCGTAAGCGACGCCCCAATGTTTTTTACGCGGGTATGATGCAATATGACGGGGATAAATTTATACCGAAGAATTTTTTAGTAGAACCACCACAGATTGAAGGGACAATTAGTGAATATCTTTGTGCATCGGGGGTAAAGAGTTATGCAATATCCGAGACACAGAAATTTGGGCATGTGACCTATTTCTGGAATGGAAACAAATCAGGCTATGTAGACCCGAAATTGGAATTGTTTGAGGAAATAACATCAGACCAGGTGCCGTTCCAGCAAAGACCCTGGATGAAGGCGGGCGAGATAACAGATGCGGTATTGAAGCAGATTGAGGCTGGGGATTATAAATTTATACGATTGAATTTTGCGAATGGTGATATGGTAGGACATACGGGGATAGCCCCTGCGGTGCGTATTGCAGTGGAGACGGTAGATTTATGTCTTACAAGGATTTATAATGCAGTCAAAGCGGTAGGGGGTGTTCTTGTGGTAACGGCAGACCATGGAAATGCTGACTTGCTTTTTACAGAAAAAAAGGGTAAGCGTGAACCGCATGTGGCACATACATTAAATCCTGTTCCGTTTATCATTAAGGATTTTTCACAAACAAATAAGTTCCGTTTAACTGGGATACAAAATCCCGGATTGAGTAATGTAGCAAGTACACTTTGTAATCTTTTAGGGTTCAAAGCCCCGAAGGAATACGACCCGTCTTTAATTGAACTTGTCTAATTATTTCAATTATTTTCTTCACTGAATAATTGTGCTAATAATTTTCGGGAAGTCTGGACGATTTTTATTCCTGCATTGGGTTCCATAAAACTACTGCGAGCGGTTAGTATTTCATATCCTCCTTCGTCAAAGGCTTCTGGTGTTGGACAGTAACCGGTGTAACCGTTGGAAATTTCGGAAATCATGGTATATTTTGCAGGTGAAGATTTTTTGATGTCTAATCCTAATCGGCAAAACATCTCGGTAGGGTTAGAAACAATAACTAAATCGCCTATTCTCATGGCAGTGATTTCGACATCAACAACACCTCCCATACGCTCTTTCATCTCTCTTAATAACTGAATTTCTCGCTGATATATCTCCGATTGTGCAGAGCCTAATCCTGATTTGACCTGATATTTTTCTTCATCTAAATTACGAATTGCAACGCGAATGGTTTCGGTAGCGGTGTCTATTGTTACAGTATCTTGATATTTCGTCCACAAGAAAAGTTGATATACTTTACACGCCAGGGTCTCCCCTATTCGTTTAGACCATTCTGGACCTGATTCCGCAGGTTCTTCTTCTCGTAAGTTATTTATCTGCGTTACATCGCCACAGGCACCATTTAAGAAAACAATAGGGATAGTCATACCCCATTGTTTTCTTAAAAAGTCACGAAGATGGTAAACATAATCAGCGGAAAATAACAAACCACTGAAGACAGTCCCGTGCAAGGCATAATTAATAACGGCACTTAATATAGTTCCATCTTCTTTTTTGATAAACATGGCTAATATTTGTGGGTCAACGGGTCCTGCGGGAGCAACTATCTGTGGATTTTTCCAACCGGGATGAGTTATAACCGTTCCATATTTCATATAAAATCGGCGGTTAAAGGCGATGCCCTCTTGTTCTCCTTCAGCGAAGCCTATTTTTGCTTTTGTAAGATTATTCCATGCTGTCTGGATACCTTCAACTATTTTCGTTTCAACCATGGAACAATATTCGGGGTCGCGTTCGGATGAGAAAACATCAACAATAGGACCTCCGTGATGGGTATGTGATGCGGAAATGATGATATTCTGTGGCGGTAACGGAATTTTATCTGAAATTTTTGTTCGAACTCCTGCAACAATATCGCCGGGGATAAATAAGGAATCAATAGATACGATAGCGACAGCCGTGTTTGCATTTTTCAAAACCAATGTGTTGAGTTCTAATGGATCATGTGTTCCCTTAGAAATTGCTTTTCTAAAACCGCCGGGCATTTCTTTGCCAGGTTCCGGGGTAATATCTACGGTAGAAGTTCCTGCAAGAATTTCTGCTTCTGCATAGAGATAGTTAAAGAAAAGGCATAGCATTACAAAGGAAATTGCAATTGCTTTCTTCATCATTTTTCGTTCTCCTCTGGTTAAAATCGTATTTCAAAACCTACGCACAGGTGAGGTTCCTGTGGATGTTTGGTAATAACTTCAAACTCTTGCTGGACATTTGCCCATTCCTCAGGCAGACAACCCCCGTAAAGATAATCAAGTGCAATCCCCTTTTGTGCGAAGGAATCAGCCAGGTCTTTGGGAGGTTTGATATAAAAGCGATAATATCGTCCAATTTCTTGCATTCCTATTCGGCGATAGAACCTCTGGGCATTACGGTCCTGACTCCAGTATTCTAAACGATGAAACCCTTTTTTAATAGCGTCTTGAATAGTAGCATCAATCAATTGTTTCCCGATGTTTTTTCCGTGATATTCGGGAAGTCTTCCAAATTCAAGGACATAACCTCCGAGGCTGTCTTTGTTCCAGCAAAGTTCACCGAGTTCATTTTCGTATTGGACATCTGTCAATCCAACGATTTTATTATTGCAAATAGCAACCAATCGTGTACTTTGATGTCCTTCGTATATAGGTCGCTCTTGAATAACGAGGTTCCATGCATGTGAAATGCTCATAATAATAGCATGCACTTTTAACCATTCTTCTCTGTCTTCATCGCGGTATTCCCGAATAATTATCTCTTCCATTTTCATATTCCTATTGTTCTAATGGGTTATATTCCTCTGTCTCTGTATATAATACTTCACCAGCGGTGAGCGTTCCTTTTCGAGGCCAGAGCCACATTATTGGGGAAAGGGTAAATGCGGTAAGTAGCGTGATAGAGCCTTTAGCCGTTGCAATCTCTGCAGGAAAACGGGGATGGAGAACAGTCCCCGGTTTTACGGATATTTCTTTATCATTAACCCTGACACGGGTTACATAGACAGTTCTGCCTTTGTAGGTAAATCGCGTTAGAATGGTTTGGGATAAGGCACGAATCTGGCGGTCAATTTCAATAGCCGGAACATCCCAATGAATAATAGCGTCGTTCACAGTAGGTTTGGGGTCATAAGAAGCCAGGTCAGGATTTTGAGGTTCACCGTGTAATCCTTCTTTTTCAATACGATTTACAACTTCTAATACCATTGTCTTTGCCATTTCAGAAGCCCGACAATACACCGAGTAAGCAGTGTCTGTGTCGAGAATAGGAAAGGACTGCTGTGCGACAATAGGACCGGTATCAATGCCCTCATCCATTATATGAAAAGTAACACCGGATTGTTTATCACCATGTCGTATTACCGCGTAAAAAGGATTGGGACCGCGATGGCGAGGCAATAAAGACGAATGGACATTAATGCAACCAATTTTGGGGATGGATAATATTGGTTTTTTAAAGATAATACCAAAGCCACAGGTGATAATCAGGTCAGGTGATAATTCTTTTATTGGTTTTAGTTCTTTCTCGTTCATTTTATCAATCCAGAAAACAGGGATACGGTGTTTTCGGGCGAAACGCAGGATACTATCATGCCCACCGAACAAACCCAAAAATAACTGATTGATAAATCGTCGGACACCTTTGGTTTGCCTTCCATTTTGAAGGATTCCGATAATCTGGTGCTGACTTTTTATTAAGGGTTCAGCAACACAAACACCTAATTTCCCTGTGCCTGCAATAAGGATACGCATCAGAAAACCTTTTTTGAATCAACCAATATGGTGACAGGACCATCATTCACTAATGAGACAAGCATGTGCGCTGCAAATACTCCTGTTTCTACATGGATACCTTTATTACGAACTATTTCTATAAATTTTTCATAATAAAGAATTGCTTTTTCAGGTCTTGCGGAGGTGCTAAAAGAAGGGCGTCTTCCACGACGACAATCTCCATGCAGGGTAAATTGAGAAACAACCAGCATTTCACCATTAACATCCTCTAAGGATAGATTGAATTTACCTTCTGCATCATTGAATATACGCAAACCGATGATTTTCTCTGCTGTGTATTGAATATCGGCTTCATTGTCCTGTTCATCTATGCTAAGTAAAACAAGCAGACCATGCCCAATTTTACCCACAATCTGATTATCTACTGTTACACTTGCATTTAATACTCTCTGAACTACTGCTCGCATGTTGTCCTTTCTGAATAATAATGGTGCATTTTTGTTATTATAAATGAAAATACTAAAAAACGGTTTTATAATTATATTTAGAATGGGTATAAAATAAAAATTGGGTATGGATATATTAACGAAGATAAGTGATGATGTTAACTATTTAGCAGGAGCAACGATAACAAGAAGATATGGAACTGAAGGGGAACTGTTATGCTCGGAATATATTCGGAATCGTTTATTAAACATGGGTTTACAGCCCGTTATTGAACCTTTTAACTGCTCTCGTGAAACATTTCAGATTTTTTCTCTTTATTGGATAGAGTTTATTTTTGTCATATTATTGTCTGTATTTTTCCCATTAGCAGGATTTATCTATGGGGTGATTGTTTTTATTCTTTATTTATTAGAAATTTCGGGGCATTTTAGCCTTTCAAAATTTGTCCCTGAATATCAGTCTCAAAACATTCATACGGTGATACGGAATCAGGAATTATTTGATGAGCCTAAATACAGAATTGTTTTTCATGCAAATTATGACTGTGGTATATCTCATTTTCTTTATTCTAAAGGAGTCATAAATTTTCTCCCTGTGTTTCATCACTTAATTGTGATTTGTATGCTGGTGGTTTTGGGGATAAGTCTTCGTGATGAATTAAGTAATATTGTTCCATGGCAGGATAATATCTCCATGTTGTGCCGTATATTTGTAGGAATTATATTAGGAACGGCGAGTTTTGTTGCTCTAATTGCAACAGCCAATGAAGAGGATACACGAGGGGCTAATTTTAATGCTTCTGGGGTAGCATGTCTATTAGGTCTGGCAGAGGCTCTGTCTGAACAACCATTGAAAGATGTGGAGATTCATTTTGTTTTTTCAGGGGCATATCAATGCTGGATGTCAGGATTGCGGCATTTCTTGAAGAAAAATCCTTTACCTAAAAAAGAGACTTTGTTTATTAATGTGGAAGGAGTTGGTTCCGGGGATTTACATATCATTACGCGTGAAAGTATGATATTCACTTTTCATGTAGATAAAGAGATTTTAGAATTTATTGAGAGGCATAATTTTTCTTCGGAAATAGCAAAAGCCGATTCTTTGCCTCTGCCTACTTCATCGTATATGGTGGCTTTGCATGGATACAAATGTTTTACAATTATGGGTCTGGATAAAGATAAAAAACCGATATATTGCAATCAAATCGAAGATACGACATTAAATGTAGATGAAAAGAAAATTCAGAAAACGAGTGAAATTTTATCTAAGTTCGTGATGTTATGGACAGAAGAAAGAAAATAAACCTATCTATTTTTATAATGTTGAGCAATTTATTTACAATATATCCACAAAAAAAGAAAGGAGTTATCTATGAATGTAAATCCAAATATTTTCCGTGAATATGATTTGCGTGGCATCGCAGGTAAAGATTTGACCGAAGATATTATGGAACTTTTGGGGAAAGCGTATGTTGCCTATATGAAATCGAAAAGAGCCATACATAAAAATCTTGTGGTGGTTGGTAGGGATGGTAGAGTTAGTAGTAAAAGTTTTAGCCGTGCTTTGATTGATGGTATCACAGAAGCGGGGATGAATGTGATTGATATCGGTGAAGTGCCAACACCTTTGACATACTTTGCAATGAATACGATTGAAGTAGATGGCGGTTTAATGATAACAGCCAGCCATAATCCCGGGGAATATAACGGGTTAAAAATAGGTGTGGGCAAAACGACTATTTATGGGGAACAAATACAGGAATTTCGCAAGTATGTGGAGGCAGGGAATTTTCCTGTTCGTAAGAAAGAGGTATCCATAACAAAAATAAATATTGTGCCGAAGTATCAAAAACGGATATTGAAGGATATTAAATTAAAACGGAAATTAAAAGTGGTTGTTGATGCAGGTAATGGGGTTGGTGGTGTAGTTGCGGTTCCTTTGTTCAGGGAATTGGGTTGTGAGGTAATACCTCTTTATTGTGAAGTGGATGGAAACTTCCCGAATCATCATCCGGACCCGACCAAAGAATCTAATTTGAAGGAATTGATTAAAACAGTAAAGAAACACAAAGCGGATGTCGGTATTGCGTTTGATGGGGATGTTGACCGTTTAGGGGGGTGTGATGACCAAGGGAGAATGTTATGGGGCGACCAGTTATTGGTGTTATTTGCAAGGGATATCTTGAAAGATAAGCCCGGGGCAACGATTTTGGGTGAGGTGAAATGTTCGCGGAGTATGTATGAAGAAATAAAAAAAGCGGGTGGAAATGCTGTAATGTGGCGGACAGGGCATTCGCACATTAAATCCGCGATGATACAGTTAAAGGCACAAGTAGCAGGTGAAATGAGTGGACATATCTTCTTTAAACATCGCTGGTATGGTTTTGATGATGCGATATATTCTGCATGCAGACTTCTTGAACTAATTGCTAATGGTGGCAAACCGCTAAGCGCACTGATAGATACCATTCCGAAAAAACACTCTACCCCGGAATTGGAAATCCCCTGCCCAGATGATAAAAAATTTGATGTAGTTGCAAAGGCAACGAAATATTTTCAAGAAAAAGGATACGAGGTGATCACTATTGATGGAGCCCGAATTGAATTTCCAGATGGCTGGGGACTGCTCCGTGCATCTAACACATCACCCAAGTTAGTAATGCGGGTGGAGGCAGATACAACAAAGCAGATGGATCAAATTCGCAAATTGATTGAAGATACTCTTAAGCAAATCAATACATAATTTTTCACGATAAAGTTAAATCCCTATTAGGGCATTCTATATACTCAAATTTACACCCCAAAAGTAAGTTTATCTGTAAATTAAAATGGAAATTGGGGGAGGTCCTGAATGCGTGTTTGTTGGATAAATTCGTAACAACGCTTTTTGATTTCTTCACTCGTAAGAGATAATAAACGGCGGGGTCCGAAGGATTCACATGTAAAGGAGGCAATTACAGTGCCAATTACTGTTGCCTGCCGTAATACTTCGGGTTCGACACTGTTTCTGTATGCGAGATATCCCATAAAACCACCAGCGAAACTGTCGCCAGCACCTGTAGGGTCTACAACATTTTCTAATAGGTATGCGGGTAACATAAAAGTTTCTTCATCTTCAAAGAATAAAAGACAACCATGTTCCCCTTTTTTGATAATTAGGACATCGGGACCTAAAGCAAGGATTTCGCTACTGGCTTTTTTTAAGTTTTCTTCACCGGATAATTGTCTTGCTTCAGAATCGTTAATAAAAAGAATGTCAACACGGCTTAGAACTTCCTGCAAATCATCCGGGGTCGTCTCTATCCAAAGATTCATGGTATCCATGCCTGTAAAACGCGGGAAAGCCTGGCGTAATACATCTAATTGTAAGGAGGGATTAATATTTCCGAGGAATAGGTAGGGAACTTGTGAGATTTCTTTAGATATTGTGGGTTTGAATGTCTCAAAAACATTAAGTTGTGTATCTAATGTGTCGCGTTGATTTATATCTTTATGGTAGCGACCCGACCAGCGGAATGTTTTTCCATCTACCTGTTTTAATCCGTCAATGTTAATATTCCGTGATTGGAGAATCTGGATATATTCTTGAGGAAAATCAGTCCCAATGACACCAATCATGTTCACACGAGTAAAGAAAGAAGCCGAAATGGAAAAATAAGTTGCAGCACCGCCTAATTCTAACTCACATTTTCCATAAGGAGTTTCTACGGAATCTAATGCTACAGAACCAACTACTGTTATATCCATTTTTATATTTTTTCCTTATGTTGTTATTTTCATTTTGAAATTAATTTGCTACTGCTTTGAAATCGTATTTTCTAACATTCCATTCTTCTTCGCGAATTCGTTTCTTTAATTGGTTATTAAACTGGGAAACCATACCTTGCAAACTGTCTGCGTCACCTTCTAAAAGGACTTTTTCAAAGAAATTTCTGAAGAATTTTTGTTCTTTTGATACTTGCAGGACATGAGTGATGATTCCCATCAGAGCATCGGTTTGTGGGGTTATATCTAATTTTATAATCTCATCAATCATTGTTGATAAATCAAAAGGTTTCCATTGCAGGTATTTTGCTGAATTTTGTTCTCCAGCAAGCCATTCTATGTATTCGGTAGGATTTACATTAAAATTAAATGAATCCATATTTTCCCACCACATTGAATCCGGTAATAGGTACACAGGTGCAACCTGGACACTGTCGGGTTTTATTCGTTTTACAAATCGCAATGTTTCTGCGAAGGTATGACGGTCCTCCTCTGGACAGGGATAGGAGCATTGTATTGTGGTAAAGAAGTGAGAAGCCACAAAGGCAGATATAGCGGTTTCTAAGGAACTAATAGTTCGCATAATACCGTAATATTTTGATAACAATCGTTGACTGCCTGTTGGGACATTTACAGAGACGGCTCGACAGCCAGAAAGGTGTAAACTATGTACCCAATCCCCCTGAATATTCAAGCAATGGAAATTGCGGGAATATGTTATGAAGTGAGGTGATTTTAACAAAGCCAGAGACAGCGATTGAACATCGGAAGGGTTCGCCATTTCTCCTTCAATATGGAAGGTCCAGGTACCATATTTTTCTTTGAGTTTTCCTATCTCTTCCAGAAGATTTTCGGGACTCGCACTTATATAGTGTTTTAGCGTATAGGGTTCTGAATAACCGAATCTACCATCTCTTACCTGTTCTAATGTAAATATATTTAATTTGCCACCTTTCTGGAGTGCATCATAGTTGTCATAGGAAGGCGTAGGTAAATCATCGAGGGTTAATAGGCGGTTCACAGGTCCAATACGAATTTCATTCCCTTCGAGATAAACATAATTAGGAACTGAATGCAGGTCTTTCCCGAAAGCAAGATGTTCCCACAACGGCAGGATGGAAATCTCACTGTGATTAATCAATATACCGTTAAATTCGGGAATGTTTGTAATAACATAGGGACCTGTATGATTGATATAAGGACCGGCTCCTATTATATGAATCTTATTTTGGGCTTCTTCTTTTCTTATTTCATCAGCAAGAATACGAGCAACAATAAGGTCTTCCCTATTTTCTATCCAGAATAATATACAAACGGTGTGAGAAGAAATTTTTATGTTTTGATATATCCAGCGCAGGTATGAATTCCTAATATCTTTTTTTGGTTTCCCACTGCCCAGTAATCGGGAAAGCCATAATCCTATTTTGTGTTCTTTTGTATCATTTTTACCAATACATTTATTTGTTGTATCATCAGAACAGTATTGAATTGCTTCGGGAATACCAAAATCATAAATTGTAGTATCTACATTGTTATCTTGTAAAATCTGAGACATAACAGCGATAGAGCGTTTTGGAGTGAAAACTTTGATGTCCTTAAAATTTGCTGGAGCATATACGAGGATAAATTGGCTCATATTCAGTATCCTATATGTTGTATACTATTTATAGGTTACAATTATTTTATAACCACTATATATTGTATATAAAAGTATATTAGCATATAAAATTGTATATTTCAACATTTTTTGTAAAAAATTTTTCAATATTTTGGGAGAAAAGAATATGACGAATAGTAAAAATTGTGTATTACTAATTAGTGGTGGACTTGATTCCGTAACTCTTTTACATTATCTTGTAAGGCAGGAACAGTATAAGAATGTGTTTGGACTATCATTCTTGTATGGGCAGAAGCATTCTCGGGAAATTGAATGTGCAAGATGGCAGATGAATTTTTTGGGGATGGAACATCATACTATTGTAGATTTATCAGTGATATCTCCCCTTTTGAAAGATGGTTCAACCTTAATAAAAGGGAGCCCCGATATACCCCAATTAAATGAAATCCCCTTAAATGAACGAATACAACCTCCTACTTATGTGCCAAACCGTAATATGATTTTTTTATCTCTGGCATCTGCATGGGCAGAATCATCAGGTATTTCTGATGTATTTTATTCTGCACAGGCTCATGATGAATATGGATATTGGGATTGCACCGAATCTTTTGTAATAAGAATGAATCATGTGCTGGCTCTTAATCGGAAACACTGTATTACCATACATGCACCTTTTTTAAAAATGACGAAAAAAGATGTTTTAGCATTGGGTTATCAATTAGGTGTGGATTATGCTCATACATGGAGTTGTTATCGTGGAGAGGAAAAAGCATGTGGCAATTGCCCTACCTGCATCGAACGATTAAAAGCATTCAAAGAAATCGGACAAAAAGACCCTCTTCCCTACCTCAACAAAGAATAAAAAGATAATTTAAAGAAAAACGAGGAAGTTCATATTAAAATAGAACAAATTCCACTTTGTGAAATTTAGGTAAATTTCTATACTCTCTGTGGTAAAAGAATAAACCACAAAGGACACAAAGGGAATTTCAAACAAAGGACACAGAGAATGTTGATAAGAAAAATATGTGAGGGCTAAAACCTTTCGTTCCTACAATGTAATTCCTTTTTATGAGTGTGAAATTAAATACCCGAAGCGAGGACGCTTCAGCTACGGTAAGGATATTGATTTAAGAATGTAAGGGCGAAACATGTCTCGTCCTTACGGTATATTGATTGCATATCAATTTTATAATGGGGACCTGCGATATTGACAGGATTTAACGAAATTTACGAATAGGGCGATTAGCCAATCGCCCCTACAAGACATTTTCTTTTTATAAGGGTGAGAAATTAAATACCCGAAGCGAGGACATTCAGCTACAAAAAACAATTTGACATGATTTACAGGACTAACAGGATTTATATGGCACAAATGCACGAATCTTAAACGAATTTTAGGGTTACAGATTTATATCTCAATACTTCTAAATTTTCATTTATTTCTTTAGTTTATTGTCTATGAATTTTACTCCATTACTTAGCGTGTCAGGGTTCGACAGCCTCACCCACCAGCAAGTTTAAATGAGTTCTAAACCCGATGCTACCTATGTTCTATAATTTTTAAAGTAAAATAAACTAATTGAATTTTTTATAAATAATCGAAAAACATTTTTAAAAAATTATTTTGAACTTATTTATTAATTATGATTTTCTCTTACCTACTCTTCCAATTTATAGGGACCTGCCCCTATTACTTGTTCCGTTTCTACATCCACCCAAATTACGCCATCGTTTTCTCCATAGTCATACCATATAAACGGTATTTCCCAGACATACAAATAATTTCTTTCCCCTAAGAGATCATCCGAGGTTGTAAAGGCATCTACCGAAAATGTTATTACTATCCTACCTTTTTTAGTATTATCTAAAAATGCCGGGGTATTGTTTGGATGTGGTTCTATTTTGAAATATTCCTCATTTTTCTTTATAAGCCATTCCTGAGCTATATCCCAGGCTTTTTTCTCAGTATCCAGAGGAGGTTTTCTATTAACAGGTGTTCTTAAAGGAATAAAAACAAAATTAATTATTTCTCCTGTGTCTGAAAATACATCTATTTGGAAGCCTGCCATTCTACAGGGTATCCCTTCATAGGTAATTTCTTTATACACTCTCCAGAAATCTCTTGCAGATGGTAATTGAAAGGTATAAGCATCCTTATTTAAGGGTAATTCAAAATATTCTAATATAGGCTTAATTTTTTCAAATATTTCTTCTTCTGGAATAATTGTACTGATGTCTTTTATATTCTTTATCCATTTTAATCTTTTTTGTTCCTTTTCGTCATCAACAAACCGATATATTCTGAAAGGGCTATTAGTAAAGTAAATAGTATAATAAAATTCGCCTATTTTTATTGATGCTCCTTCCATATAATTTTTAATCTGGGGAAAATAAACCGATGGATTTGATGGATTTTTCTTGAACATTTGAATAGTTATTTCATTTGAATCTATTGATTTCTTTAAATATCTTTCAAAGAACTCTTTTATGTGTTCCTGATTTTCTTCCCCATATACTAATTTTATTGAAACAAAAAAGAAGATAATTATACAAAAAGAAAATAAAATTAAAAGTCTTTTGTTATTGATATTATTTTTAATACAACCAATCCATTTATTCATATTTATTAATATAATAACATCCTATTACCTGCTTTGTTTCTGGCGAAATAAAAATATATTTATCTATTATTTCTATCCTTTCATTATTCCTCCCAATTACCCGCATCTTACAAGATATTTTCATCTCATACGCATAAAAATATCCCGGTCTCTCAAGAAAATTAGTAGTTATTCTATCTAAGGATATATTACATCTATAGTATCGGTTTAATAATTTAGCAGATTCATATAATGCACGCAGATTCATTGGCAAATACCCATTTTCTTTGAAATATGCTTCCCGAAAAACATTAGGAGCAATAACCAACCGAGGAGAAATATCTTCTACTATATAATCTTCACAATTTAAATACTTTTTCTCGCTTTGAATCCAGTTTTCTACAATGGCTCTACCTTCTTCGAAACCAATTGTTTCCTTCGGTATCTTGTTCTTTATAGGAAACGGTTTTACACAAAACACACTTACTATCTCTCCTGTAATACCATTTACCTCACATTCAAATATAGGTCTTACAACAGGTATCCCTTCCCATTCACTTAAATTAAATCTATAGTATATATTGCCACTTATATTTCTAACCTGTATCTTTTCTCTGTCTTCTGGTAAATTGTAATATCTCAATACTTTTTTTATTTTTTCAAATGCCACTTCTTGAGGACACAATAGACGCCAGGGAACTCCTAAAAATCCTTTATATTCAAGATACAGACTCTTTTCAGAGATAGAACTGCAGTCACAAAATTTATCCAAACCAAATCTATAAAATTTATTTTGATTGATATCTTTTATAAGATAATAATAAACATCATCCGTATCTACCCTAATAATCCAGCAAAGATCAAATGGACGCCATACTCTTTCCATATTGTAATAATATTTATCCTTCTCCACTGATAGAATCTTTATTTTTTTAGGTTCTTTTCTTAATACTTCTCTGAAAAATACCATTATTTCATCTTCCAGACCATCAGGAATAGGTATTTTTTTTCCATTCAATATCTCATTAATTTCCTTATCAATCCATTTGCATAAGATAGTTTGAGTGATATAATCACTACTGCTATATATAATATTTTTTACCCCTTTCTTTATATTGTTTTTCCAATTTGAAAGTGTTGAAAGAAAGCCATCCGAATAAGAAACAGAATTTATAAGGAAAATAAAAAGTAAGGCAATTACAACTATCCTAACTTTTACATCCTTTCTTCTATTCAACATATAATATTAACAACCTTTAATTTTATATACTATTCTTTAATATTATATTACCATTTCCCACCACGGTGACATATTGTGAAATATTAGCAGCCTGGGCTGCTATGGATTTACTCTCATTAATTGTCTTTCCCTCTGAAATACATCTCCAGAACACTTCATCAAAATAACCAGCAGTTTGTGGAACAAGTTCACCTATAAAAGCAAGAAGACATTGGGCGTTAAATGCTTGCATCCATTCTTCCGCTTGTTCACCACAATGACATGCTAAAAGATATACAAATAAGAACGCATGTACATGACCCTGAATATTACAATCTCTGCTAACACATACTTCAGGACACGTACTACATTTATCACAATATGCATCACAAATTGCCATAGATTGTAAAGCAAGATGTCCAGGTCCTCCATGACCTGCAAAACAGAAAATATCATACTTATAAAGATTAGGCAACCATGTATATGCATTATTTGTCGTAATAACATCAACTCCAAAACAAAGAGATTGTAATGTAATATCTGCACTCGTGCCTACAAAAGCAGGATCAAGACCAGAAGGTTCAACAACTAATGCTCTATTTGTAAATACTGCATCTACTGATAAACCATATTTATCGGGTGGAACATGAATACCATCTCCAAGCCATTTATTCATATATATTTCTAATCCGTTATAAGTTAGATGTAAATTCGGATATTCTTCTATTTTCCAATGAGAGAATTTAAGTCCTCTACAAGGGATTGCATAAAGAACTACATTATTATGACAAATGCCCTCATTTATATAAGGAGGATCCCATTGATAAGGATAGGGATTCCATTGATATGGCTTTCTTCTAAAAGAACCCGATTGAGGATAAAGATTAGCATCTACTTGAACTACGCCGCCTTTACCATCAACTATTTCAATATTACCATTCGAATTATATTTTTCAATAACCTGTCCTGTGCCTAATGCTACACGGTCACAAATATAAGCCTTACAATTATTATATGAATTAAAATTTATAGTATTTGAATATTCGTCTTGTACTGGATTTACGAAATATTTTGACGAACCATGTAACCAAAATTTGAAAGCCTGTGTCCAATATGGTTCTACCCCAAAAGCAAATTTAACCGGGTCATTTATATAACCATTATATTTAAAATATCCACATGGCATCAATGTACCACGTTGACCATTAGCAAAAAATATCTCATTTCCATTTCCTCCCTCGCTACTTAATTCTAAAAATTTAAAAGTCATATTGTCTCGATAAAAAGCAATAGGAGAAAGTTCGATATTTGTATCTACAATCAATTCAACATTTTGCTGATTCCAAATAGTAGATACAGCACTATCGAAGTATTCTGACCAAAATATACTTTTATGTTGACAAATATATGGAGGGTCACAAGGAGGATTAAAATTAGGATTTAATTCAGCAGATAAAGTAGCTAATGAACCTTTATCAAAATACATTTTCTTATATCCAGTATCAATTGTTGACCATTCCAATTCATCATATCCCCCTGATATATTAACAGTATTGAAAGCATTTTTGTACCAACTTACTTTTACAAATTTTTTCTTTTCTTCTACAAAAGCACACATATTGGTATTATCAATTATTTTAATTGCTGTAATATTGCTTGGTGAACTAGAAGTAATAAGGTCAGGAGGCGTTACATACCAATAAGAAAAGACATAATCATCATTAGGTTCAAATTGAACAATAACTATATCACCCATTTTATATGGTCCTTCAGGTGTAATAGTTATCTGACCAGAATTCGCAAAATTACTTGTAACAGTCAAGGAATATTGTCTTCCCTCACATTCACTACACATAGTTAATCTATCCGGATCCGGGGGGCAACCGATAATGAAAAGGGAAAATAAACAAATGAGTAATAGAATAAAATTTGATAGATATGAAGAAATCAACCTTTTCATATTTATATCCTCCTATTGTTTTTGCTATTTCTGGTTCATATATATTTCCTTAGTAATTGCAATATAGTTTCGTGGTTAAAAAACAAAGATTATTTCATTTCGTTCACTTGTTGGTTGTATTCTAATTTCTTCGAAGGTTGTCTCTGCTGGGCTTCCATTTTTGCTCGCAAATCTGCATTCGGTGTATGTTCCGCTATATCCTGATAATACGCTGTCACCTTGTCTAACTCACCCGACAGACGACTGCCATCTATCTCTACCGTTATCATCTCCAAACTTGCATCTATTGGGCTTTGCTTTATTCGTTTCGCCCAGTAGGAAGCACTTTTACCTACTCTGGAACCTGGATACTTTTCTGTTAATCCTCCATACACCTCTTCTGCTTCCGTATACCAGCCGTATTTGGTAAAATATTTGCCTATAGTTTCTAAAATACGAGCCTGCTCGTTATATAAATTTATATCCACTACTCCCGGTAACACACCCCATCCTAATATGTTACGAGATAATTCCTGCATTTGTTTTGCTTCATGAGTCTTCTGTAAATATTCGCCTAATACCAATTTTGCCCGTATATATGCTGCATCGGTGGCATCAGTCCGTTTAATAAGTTCTTCCAGACTATCCCTGACTACCTCATTCCTTTTTAATCTTTTGCTTAATTGGCTCAATATTACTATCTGTCCATACTGACACACTTTATCCTGTTCCTCAACTATACCCCGGGCTAATTTCTGTATTCCTGTTTCTATCTCTAATCGGTCTTGCTCCAATTCACTTATCTTACCAAGCATACACCCTAAACTCGAGATTTCCGTCTCTATACCTGTAAGCACATTGGCTCCATAAATAGGTAATACCTCTACTACACGCTCAAAAAAATATTTCTGTTTTTCTATATCTTTTAAATATTGTTTATTTATGTATTCCATTATCGGGAGTAATGACATTTGACGAACTATCACTAAATCTTTATACGATTTAGCCATCTTCAAGGTATTCATACAGAACTGTAACGGGTCTTCTTTAAAATATTCTCTCGGCATACCTAACATACATATAGCAGAGGCGATAAACTGCACACCCCGATGATCACTTTTTGTCAATCCATACAACTTAACATAGCCGGCATATTTCATTACATCTTTTTCGTTAAGCAATACTAAACTACTGATTAACTCATCTGTGGGATATTTACCGAAATTTTCTATTCGGTTATTTCCTATACCTCGTTCAAATTCTATAATTCCAAAATTGCCACCCATATATTGTTCCATACCAAAGATAAATAATTGGACAGGGCTTATCATTATATCTGCACATTGCACATCTTCTGCTGGCATTTCACGGAACAAATATACTAATCGTTTTAATCCGTCTTGTCCTTTGCCAGAACATATATCCGAGTATGCTGATTGCTCTTCGGTCTTAACTTTTTGCAAAAATACAGTGTCTAAACTATAAGAACTTGCAGGAAGTAGATTATGAGCGAGTGCTACAAAGCAGAAAAAATAGATGGTCTTTTTCATAACTTATCCTCCTCTTTTAAGGTTTGTTTTTATTCAATTGTTATCTGAACTACTTACTTTACTATCTCAATATCCTTATTTTTAATATACAAAAAAAAAAAGTATTTGTCAAGTCTTTTTTTAAGATGAGATGGGTAAAATTAATGTGATAGATATAATAATAAAAATAAGAAGAAAATTTTATAATCAGAAAGATACATGGGTTTGAGGCTTAGTATATAGACAACTATACTATAAAACGGTTTATGTTTCGAGTTCGATGGTGGCGCGAGGGAAGGAACCTAATATTTTCAGGTTTCTTGCTCTGTCGCTAACATCTTCGATAACTTGCTGGACTTTTTCGTCTTTGATATGTCCTATAAAATCAATGAAGAAGACATATTCCCATGGTTTTTGGCGGGAGGGACGGGATTCGATACGGGTTAAGTTGATATTCGATTCAGCGAAGGGCATAAGTAGGTTGTATAAGGCGCCGGGTTTGTCTTTGGCAGATAAAAGGAGTGATGTTTTGTCGTCGCCGGTGGGTTCTACAATCTGATGTCCTAAAACGACAAATCTTGTGTAGTTATGAGGAATATCTTCAATGCGTTCTGCGACAATGTCGAGATTGTAGGTTTGTGCGGCTAATTTGCTGGCAATTGCGGAGGTATTGGGTTCTTGAGAGGCGCGTCGGGCGGCTTCGGCGGTGCTGGATACTTCAATCAGTTCTACACCGGGCAAGTTTGCTCGAAGCCAGTTTCTGCATTGGAGCAGGGCGTTATCTTTAGAATATACACGGCGAATCTGGTCAATGGGACATTTAGCGAGAAGGTTTTGAGAAATCTGGAGGAGGACTTCGTTGATTATCTTTAATTCTGAATTGATAAACAAGTCTAATGTATCACTCACGGAACCGCCCGTTGAACTTTCTATCGGAACGACACCGTAATCAATGCGTCGCCGTTCTACTTCTGTAAAGACATCTGCGAATGAAGGTAATGGATGATATTCTGCAGAGGTGCCAAATACGCGTAATGCAGCCATGTGGCTGAAAGTATCTCGTGGTCCTAAGAAGGCGACGCTGGTCGGTTTTTCGAGGGAACGGATGGCACTCATAATTTCGCGGTAAATGGAACGGATAGCCCGTTCATCTAAGGGACCGTGGTTCGATTGTAGCAATTTTTCGATAACGGACTTTTCGCGTTCGGGAACATAGAAAGGGACTTGAGAACCGCTTTTGATTTTGCCTATTTCTTGAGCGCAGGAGGCTCTTTCATTAAGAAGGCTGATGATTTTCTGGTCAATCTCATCAATTTTTTTTCGTAATTCGTTGATATTCAATTTTTCTTCCTCTCTATAATTTCCATTGGTGCCATATTTACAACAAGAACTGCTATTTTACCAGAGTCGAAACGAACTCTTACTCTCATTTTATCGCCACTGCCTTCTGTATTTAAAACAACGCCATATCCGAATTTGGCATGTCGGACTTTTGTTCCCAATCGGTATTCTCTTTTTTTCTCTTCTTTTGTGGGTACCATTTTCTTCTCGGGGAAGTGATTTGTTGTTTTACTATTTTCAATATTTCTCTTTATACCATATACTTCTACATTTTGCAGGTCTATTTCAAATAGAAAGCGGGACATAAGTCTATCGGGGATTACCCTACCGTAATATAATCGGGATGCAGACCCGGAAAGAACAAGCCGTTTCCGTGCACGGGTCATAGCCACATAACAAAGCCTTCTTTCCTCTTCTATATCGGCATAGGGGTCATCTTCATCCAGGTATGGGAATAAGCCTTCTTCCAAACCTGTCAAATAAACATAGTTAAATTCAAGACCTTTTGCACTGTGACAGGTTAAGAGATGGACAGCATTTTTCTGCGGTTGTTGCGTATCTAAATCGGATAATAGAGCAAATTCTTGTAGAAATTCGAGAAGAGATTTCTCTTTTACAGAGTTTTGTTCACAGATAGTAATAAATTCTTGAATGCTCTTTTCGCGGTCTTTTCCTTCTTTTTCAGCAATATTGTTTATATATTCCCAATAATTTGTTTTTTCGAGTAAGTATTTAACGGTTTCCCCTATTGTTTTTTCTTTTGAAACTAATTTTATTTCATTTATTAGTTCTACGAATTCCTTGACGGATTTTCGCGTTCGCATGGGAAAGGTTTCATCATGTTCTATGAATCGCAAGACATGTAACAGTGGTTTTTGTCTTTGTTTTGCATATTCTTCAATTTGTTTTAGGCTTACTTGCCCTAAATTGCGGTGTGGGACATTGATAATTCGGCGGAATGCGTCGTCATCTTCTTCATTGGTAATCAGACGAAGGTAAGCAACGATATCTTTTATTTCTCTTCGGGCATAGAAACGGATACCCCCGATAACAATATGCGGTATGCCTCTTTTTCGGAAAGCCTCTTCAAAGGGACGGGATTGATGGTTGGTTCGGAAAAGGATTGCCACTTCTTCCAGTGGATACTGATTTTTTTCTATATCGTTAGCAATCCATTCCGCCTCTTCTTCATCAGTATCTGCCCAGTAAAATTTGACTTTATCCCCTTCTTCGTTTTGTGTCCATAATTTTTTACCCAAACGGTTTTCGTTATGTTCTACTAATTTATTGGCTAATAATAGGATATTTTTCGTGCTACGATAATTTTGTTCTAAACGGCATATAGCAGTGTCAGAAAAAATTTTTGGGAAGTCCAGTATATTGTTCAAATCGCTTCCACGCCAGGAGTAAATACATTGGTCTTCATCACCTACGACAAATACACGATTGTTTGTGCCTTTTAATGCCTGGACAAGGCGGAATTGAGCATGATTTGTATCCTGAAATTCATCAACCAATATGTCGGTAAAGTGATAATGCATTCTTTCGCGAATGTTACTGTGCTCTTCTAAAATTTTTACGGGTAGGGAAATTAGGTCATCGAAATCCACCATACCTTGTGATTGCAAAGTATCTTGATATATATCCCAAAGTTTAAGGAAATGAGAATTCGGCGGAGGTATTGGGCTATCTTTGGGTTCGGAAATGTTTTGTTTGTATCTACTTATCCAAACCTGAGCCTCACGGGGGGTAAATTGTTCTAAAAGGATAGGGTCGGATTTCAGGATTTTTTTCATATACGAAATCTGGTCATCATCATCTATGAGTATAAAATTATTTTTGAGATTGATATACGAGGCATATTTCCGTAAAAATTGTAATCCGAAGGAATGAAAGGTCCCTACCCAAGGTTGTTTTTCTGTTTGATTAATTCGGTCGAGAACTCTTTTTTTCATTTCTCCGGCAGATTTATTGGTAAAGGTAACTGCGAGAATCTGTTCTGGAGAAATTCCTTTCTCATTTATCAGCCAGATAATATGCTCAACGATAACCCTTGTTTTTCCTGTTCCCGCTCCTGATAAAACTAATACTGCTGGTTCAAAAGCATGAACAGCCTTTATTTGGTCAGGGTTTAAAGAAGCCATTTTAAAGTTAACAAAAAGGAAATTTTTTAATGATTTATAATATTTTTAATAAGGATTATGTTTAATTAACTACCTGCGGTATAGCGAGTAAGCGCATGCATATAATTTGCCCGTTCGAATGCAGCAGGTTCATTTACCGATTTCTGGCTCATACTCCCCTGCATTATTTCGATAGAATCATATTCATGTTCGTTCAACCACTGTTCTAATTTTTTCAGAACGGTTGATAGATGAGGAATACCAAACTTGAGCAGTGCAGAAGTCATCATAGCCACTTTTGCACCTGCCATCATGGACTTTACCACATCTTCTGCCGTGTGGACTCCACCTGTAATTGCGAAATCAATGGGAATCCTACCGTATAGGATAGCAACCCAGCGTAAACGAAGTAGCAGGGTGCTAGATGTACTCAAATTGATATGTGGAACAACTTCTAAATTATCTAAATCAAAATCGGGTTGATAGAAACGATTAAAGAATACCAAAGCATTGGCACCGGCTTCGGCAAGTCTTTTAGCAACATTGGGTAGGGAACTGAAATAAGGACCAATTTTGACTGCTAAGGGGATAGTAACTTCCTTTCTAATTTCCTTAACCAGTTCCACATACATATTGGAGACATAATCGCTGGTCATATTGGGATCGGTTGGAATAAAGTAGATATTCAGTTCAAGGGCATCAGCGCCCGCTTCCTGGATTTTCTTGGCATATTCAATCCAGCCCCCTTTAGACACACCATTTAAACTACCCATGATAGGGATGGAAACGGATTGTTTCGCTTTATGTATATGTTCCAGATAGGCTTCGGGACCCATACGGAAATCACCTAATTCAGGGAAATAGGTAATGGCTTCCGCAAAACTTTCCGACCCGTAGGAAAGGTTGCTATCCAATTCATGGCTTAACAAGGTAATTTGTTCTTCAAACAATGAATGTAAAACCACGGCGGAAGCACCTCTGTCTTCCATTCGTTTTATGTTATCAATGTTGTCACACAAAGGGGAAGGTGAAACAACAAGTGGGTTTCTTAATTTAATTCCAAGATAGTTTGTTGTTAAATCTGCCATTTTTCAACTCCTTATTTTATACTTTTATTTTGTCTGGTTTTCTGCTACAACTTCTTGAATATTTTTCATTTCGGATTGTAATTCGTCACAAGACATCGAGGCTAAATGTTCATATAATTTCCAACGCATCCGCACATCTTTTTGAGCCTCGTGTAAGAGCATCTTTGCCGTTTCGGGACTGCTCAAAGACAACATCTTGTATCGGGTCTCATTATAGATATATTCCTGTAATGGCATGGAAGGACCTTTAGAGTCTAATTGGAGAGGATTTTTCCCTTCATTCAAGAGAAGTGGGTTAAACCGCACAAGTTGCCAATGTCCTGTGGCTACTGCTTTCTTTTGTTGCTCTAACCCCATAATAAGGTTATAACCATGGGCAATACAATGGCAGTAAGCGATAATTAACGAAGGTCCGGGATAGGCTTCTGCTTCACGAAAGGCTTTTATAGTCTGCGCGTCGTTGGCACCCATCGCAACCTTTGCTACATAGCAGGTTCCATAGGTCATTGCCATCAGGGCAAGGTCTTTCTTGGGAGCAGGTTTTCCGCCAGCGGCGAATTTTGCTACTGCGGCACGAGGTGTTGCTTTTGAACATTGTCCACCGGTGTTGGAATATACTTCTGTATCCATGACTAATATATTTATATCGCGGTTAGAGGCAATTACATGGTCGAGACCACCATAACCAATGTCATACGCCCAACCATCGCCACCAAGGACCCATACACTTCTTTTAACAAGGACATCCGCAACAGATAATAATTCTCTCGCAAACGGATTATCTAAGTTACTTAATTTCTGTTTCAGAATGTTTACACGGTCTCTTTGTGCTTTGATTCCTTCTTCTGTGGTCTGGTCTGCTGTTAATAAAGCGGAAACCAATTCTGTCCCAACCTGAGTTTCTAATTGTTTTAAGAGGTATTGGGCATAAGTTAATTGAGTATCTATTGCTACTCTCATACCCATACCGAATTCTGCATTATCTTCGAATAACGAATTACACCATGAAGGACCTTTGCCTTCCGCATTGGTAGTCCACGGGGTTGTAGGTAAGTTTCCGCCGTAAATCGAAGAACAGCCCGTTGCATTGGCAACCAACATACGGTCACCAAACAGTTGGGACATCAATTTTACATACGGAGTTTCACCACAGCCGGCACAAGCCCCTGAAAATTCAAACAAGGGTTGAAGTAACTGGATATCTTTGACCAGATTTAGGTTAATCTGAGACCTATCAACATACGGGATACTTTCAAAGAAATTCCAGTTTTCCCGTTCGGCTTCACGAAGGGGTGCTTGTGGTTGCATTGTAACGCCACGATTCTTTACTTCTTTTTTGTTCTTTGCGATACAAACTTCGTAACATAAGCCACAACCTGTGCAGTCTTCGGGAGATACCTGTAATGTGTAACGAAGATGTTTATATTCTTTCCATTTGGGTTCTGTGGATTTGAAGGTAGGTGGTGCTTTTTCTAAATATTTCGGGTCGTATATCTTTGCACGAATAACTGCATGAGGACAAACCATTACACATTTCCCACATTGGATACAAACTTCAGGGTCCCATACAGGGATTTCGAGACCAATATTTCGTTTTTCCCATTTGGTTGTCCCCGTGGGGAATGTTCCATCTACAGGCAATTGACTTACTGTAAGTTCATCCCCTTCTCCTGCAACGATTTTACCCAATATATTTTTTACAAAGTCTGGTGCTTCATCAGGAATCGGTGGTGCAAAATCGAAGGTGCTGGTTACCTGGTTTGGTACCTGGACCTCGTGAAGATGGTCTAATGTCATATCTACAGCCTGCCAATTCTTCTGGACAATGGCTTCTCCGCGTTTTCCATAAGTTTTCTTTATAGAATCTTTAATGGCGTTAATAGCCTCTTCTCGAGGTAAAATTCCACTAATAGCAAAGAAGCAAGTTTGCATAATAGTATTAATTCTTCCGCCCATTCCGGCTTCACGAGCAACTTTTACAGCATCAATTACATAAAACTTAATTTTCTTATCAATAATTCGTTTTTGAGTAGTTTTGGGTAAGTAATTCCATACTTCATCAGGACCGTAAGGGCTATTGAGTAAGAAAATAGCATTGTTTTCTGCCAGTTTCAATATATCGTATTTCTCTATAAAACTGAATTGATGACAGGCTACAAAGTTGGCTCGGGTAATAAGATAGTTCGAGTGGATTTCCTTGGGACCAAACCGTAAATGGGATACGGTCATGGAGCCCGATTTCTTGGAGTCGTAAACGAAATATCCCTGAGCATAGTTCGGGGTATCTTCACCGATAATTTTAATAGAGTTCTTGTTGGCTCCTACGGTTCCATCAGAACCTAATCCGTAGAATACAGCCCGAACAACACTGGGGTCTTCGGTTGAAAAATTGGGGTCGTAATCAATGTTTGTATGTGTTACATCATCTTTAATTCCGACGGTAAAATGATTTTTTGGTTTATCCTTGGTTAATTCATCCAGAACACCTTTAATCATTGCTGGAGTAAATTCTTTAGATGAAAGCCCATATCTACCACCAATAATTCTGGGGATAATTTTAATTTCACCGTTTGTATATGCTTCATTAATTGCATTTACAACATCCAGATAAAGGGGTTCACCTGGAGCACCGGATTCTTTACAACGGTCTAATACGGCTATTTTCTTTACGGATGTAGGTATTGCATTAATAAGGGCTTTAGCATCGAATGGACGGTAGAGACGGACTTTTATAGCACCGACTTTTTCTCCCTTACTTACGAGATAATCAATTGTTTCTGTAACTGCTTCACAGCCAGAACCCATCAGAATCACTATCCGTTCTGCATCTGGAGCACCTATATAGTCAAAAAGATGATATTGCCTACCTGTGATTTTCGCAAAACGGTCCATATATTCCTGAACAATTGCTGGACATGCTAAATAGTATGGATTGCAGGTTTCTCTGCCCTGGAAATATACATCTGGATTTTGTGCAGTCCCACGAATTATAGGTTTATCGGGATTTAACGCTCTTTCCCGATGTGCCCGAACATATTCTTCATCTATCATGGCTCTTATATCTTCATCGGTAAGCATTTCTATCTTCACAACTTCATGGGAAGTGCGAAAACCATCGAAAAAATGCAAAAATGGAATTCTTGATTTCAGCGTTGCAGATTGGGCAATTAGAGCGAAGTCCATTGCTTCCTGCACAGAAGCAGAAGATAGAAGAGCAAAACCTGTTGTGCGTGCTGCCATAACATCGGAATGGTCGCCAAAAATGGAAAGAGCATGAATAGCAAGGGAACGGGCAGACACATGAAACACCGTCGGAGTGAGTTCACCGGCGATTTTATACATATTGGGCAACATAAGCATCAAACCCTGTGATGCAGTGAATGTGGTTGTAATAGCACCTGCTTGCAAGGCTCCGTGAACAGCACCTGCGGCACCTGCTTCACTTTGCATTTCTACCACCTGCGGGATATTCCCCCACATATTCTTCCTGCCTTCTGCTGCCCATTGGTCCATAAATTCGCCCATAGGAGAAGAAGGGGTAATAGGATAAATTGCGGCTACATCATTTACCTGATAAGCAATGGTTGCTACCGCTTCGTTACCATCGAGCGTATGCATCGGTCTGTTCATAATTTTACTCCATTAAATCAGTTTTATATTAGAAATTCACTAAAAACAAAAATCCCTTTTGTAAGGATTAATTTCATTTTAAAAGCACATGTTATATTATCTTACTTTTACATGAATAATTGCAATTTTAGACTAAAATGAACAACTATGGTACATAGGTAAAACATATCTTTTAAACTGTGAAGAACACTAAAAATAGGAGTGAACGAGGAAAGGGAATATCTCACAACTTGACATACGCTACTTTTCCTCTTTGTAGACTGGATTTAATAGGTAGAAAATTATCACCACGAATTTCACGAATAGACACGAATAAAACGAATGGAAAAAATCCATCATGCAACATTTTATTCAATGTAGCTAAAGCGTCC
>Ga0067045_1027838_pt1 | contig 56204 bp, 57 predicted proteins | sample TerdegcTABiofilm_FD_59184 | JGI IMG/M metagenome (GOLD analysis project Ga0067045, IMG submission 59184) | Combined Assembly of (Gp0054472, Gp0054536) Wastewater bioreactor microbial communities from Singapore -Terephthalate degrading...
CCCAACATTTACTTGCACAAAACCACTTATAATAGCTAGGGGATTCCTTATGTGGTCTATTAAATGTGCAAAATATTCTAGATTTTCATCAAGCTGTTTTCGAGTTTTTATATTCTCAGTGATGTCCATTACTAGATTTATATAACCTTTAGAAATATCATTAACATCCAATGGACTAGCTCTTATGTAGAGATCCAAAATTTTTCCATTCTTAATTTGACACTTAGTTTCTACATCTTCAAATTCTTTTTCTCTTGGAATTTTATATAATATACGCCCAACCCTTTCATACTCTTCATCAGACAAATAAAGCAATCTTGGGGATTTCCCCAATAGCTCATCCATTGAATAACCAGTAATCTCTTCCATGGACTTATTAGACCATACAAATTTTCTGTCTTTTAAGAGATTGATGCCTATTGGAGCAGCAGATAAAATACTTCTTAAAGTTTCTTCCCTTTCCTGTAATTCTTTTTCAGCTAATTTTCGATATGTAATGTCTTCTGCTACTTTTACATAATGTGTTATTTTTCCTCCTTGTGTTTTAAAAGGTGCTATAGATGCGAGTTCCCAATAAGAATCTCCATTCTTTTTTTTATTCTTAAATTCTCCATGCCAGTCTTTACCTGAAGAGATAATGCCCCATATTTCTTTGTGTTTTATTTTAGAGAAAGGTTCACCACTTAAAAAAGAAACATTTTTTCCTATAACTTCAGAATTGTTATAACCAGTTATTTCAAAAAACTTAGGATTTACATATTCTATATTCCCTTTATCATCCGAGATAATAACAATTGCAGGGCTCTGATTTACGGCGTTGAGCAATAATGTTTTTTCTTCCTCAAGTTTTTTTCTTTCTGTAATGTCTTTAGCAAAACCCAAAAATTCATTATCAGAAAGTTTAACAGCCTCGACTATCCAATATCTTTTTTCTTCTCCTTTTTTTAAAAAAGATATTTCTACAGAAGATTTTCCTTCATTTACAACTTTTGCAAAAGAATTAGCCGCTTTCTCTTTGTCCTCATCGGGTATTAAATCAATTAAATTAATTTTAAGAAGTTCTTCTCTAGTATATCCAGTAATTTCACAAGCGGCTTTATTAACATCGATATAATTACCTTTTGAATCGGCTATAAAAATGCCATCTGGTGCATTTTCTACATAACTTCTAAACTTTTTTTCACTTCTTTTAATAGATTCTTCCATTAATTTTCTTTTAGATATCTCTCTTGCAACTATCGAGATTGAAGATAGTTCCCCATTGACATAGATTGGGGAAGTGCTTATCTCGAATGGTATTAACTCGTTGTTTTTTGATATAACTTCGATTTCATATCTTGGAAGCTCCTCTATTCCTTTAAACCTAAGTTCTATTCTTTTTTTGGCTTCAGTATAAGACCTTGGAGAAAGAATTTCTTTAATATTCTTGCCAATCAGGTCAACATCTTTATAACCCGTATGGACTTCAATGCTTTTACTCATAAAAGTAATAGTTCCATTTAAATCCATAAGGCAAACTATGTCCTCAGTATTATCAAAAATCAGCTTATATCTCTCTTCATTTTCTTTTATTTTTTTGGTTAATTCATTGTTTTCAGTAATCTTTTTTTCTAGAAGAATTATTTTTTTCTCAAGCTGTCTTGCCAAGCGTTCAGAATAAATCTTCTCAACATTATTTTCTTTTTCAAATAAGTATTCTCTTACCTTTATTTTCCCTTCTTTCAATTTATCAAAATAGTCATTAATGATTTTGATAAACACATCATACTCTATTGGTGTTTCTATATAAAGATCTGCACCTAATTTCAATGCAAATTCTCTGTCTTTATTTTCTGTATAGTTAGCAGAATAGAAAACAAATGGAATATTTTTAGTTTTAGAATCACTTTTTAATGTTTTACAAAGTTGAAATCCATCCATTTCAGGCATTAAGATATCGGATATAATCATATCATACTTTTTATTTGCCAATAATTCAAGAGCTTCTTTACCATTGGAAGCACGGGTAACAATATAGTTATTCGAAGTTAGTATTCTCTCTTGAAGATATCCAATTTCTTCATTATCTTCTACAACTAATATTTCCAATAATATCCCTCAAATATTTTTATTTTAAAAACTCTGCAATTTGATAAATGAATTTTTCAGGATCAATTGGTTTCTCAATATACCCTGTGCATCCTGCTTGAAGTGCTTTTTCTTTATCCCCTACCATTGCATATGAAGTCAATGCAACTATTGGAATTGAGTCACCAACCGTCGATTCTCGTATCTTCTTTGTTGCTTCAAGACCATTTATATCCGGCAATTGTATGTCCATTATAATAAGATCAGGTTTTTCCTCAATTGCTTTTTTTATTCCCTCATTACCTGTGTTAGCAAAAATTGTGGAGTGGCCATTTTTCTCTAGGATATATTTTGTAAGGTAAAGATTATTTTCATTGTCCTCTACTATAAGTATTTTTCCCATATTTATTCATCTCTTTCTTTTAATGGCATGATAATTGTAAATATACTGCCTTTTCCATATTCACTTTCTAAAGATATATTACCTTTCATAAGTATTAATAATTTTTTTACAAGATGCAGGCCCAATCCTGTACCTTCAACTTTTTTAGTCAGTTTTTCATCTAATTGTTGAAACGGCTCGAATATTCTGCTGAGGTCTTCTTTTTTTATTCCAACTCCTGTATCAATAATTCTAATTTCAATATTATTTTTATCCAATACCTCACCTATAATTTTTACACCGCCCTCATTTGTATATTTTATTGCATTACCTACAAGGTTAATAATAATCTGTTTAAATCGTCTCTTATCGTTATATATTGTAACATTTTCAGGTATTATGCTTTCAATTTTTAGATTCTTATCTTTTGCAATTGCATCAAATGTCGAAATTACATCTTCGATTACTTCTTTCAAGTCAAAATTTTCACAATCAAGTTCAAGTTTTCCAGCTTCAATTTTTGAAATATCTAATATATCGTTTATTAAACTTAAGAGATGTTGTGAACTTTTTTTAATAATTCCTAATTGCTTCTTTTGTTCTTCATTTAGATCTCCAGCTAGTCCTTGTAACAAAATACCAGTAAAACCTATTATAGAATTTAAAGGTGTCCTAAGTTCATGACTCATACTTGATAAAAATATTGATTTCAGTCTGTCAGCTTCTTCTAGTTGCTTATTTGCTTTATACAATTCTTCTTCGGCTTTCTTCCTTTCAGTTATATCTGTTCCAACAGAAAGAATTCCTGTTAGAACTCCATTTTCATATATTGGCTTATTATTCCAGTATACCCAGATTCTTTCTCCATTTTTCTTTATGTTTTCATTTATACTAATGGAATATTTATCCGGATCATTTAATATTTCGTTAGCTAAATTTTCTAAATTCTTACCATTCGATTCTATTCTAGGCAGTATTGTTTCAATCCAAGTTTTACCTTTTAATTCATGTTCTTCATAACCAAAGAGTTTCAGTCCAAAATCATTCATTGAAATAATTCTTCCCTCTTTGTCAAATTTTGCTAGAATACTGTTGGCATTTTCAACAAGTTCCCTATATTTTTCTTCGCTTTCTTCTAATAATTCTTCCGCCTTTTTACGAGAAGTAATATCAATAATAACGCCCACAATTGCTTGGAGATTCTTATTCTCATCCATTATGGCTGATGCAGATACATCTCCCCAAAAAATACTTCCGTCTTTTTTCTTGAATCTTTTCTCTAAAGAATATATATCTATATTTCCATTAACAATACTATTAAGATTCTTTAGAGTTATTTCAATATCCTCTGGAAATGTAAAGTCTAAGATACTTTTGCCTATTAATTCACTCTTATTGTAGCCAAACATTTCTGCCAATCTATCATTTAAGTCAATAAATTTGAAATTCTTATCTAATAAATCAATTCCTGCAGCAGCGTTATTGTATATAGATTCAAATTTTGATTTGCTTTCTAACAATAATTTATCAGTGAGTTCACGATATTTCTTCTGACTTTCCTTTAATGAATTTTCTGCACTAACTCTATGGGCAATTTCTTCCTGAAGGTCTTCTATTGCTTGATTAAGATGATTTGTTCGCTTCTTCACCTCTCTTGATAGTATCATGCTTACAGTAACAAAGATTATTAAGACCAAAAATATAGCCACTATCAGAGTCTTTAACCATTTTGGGAATACTTGAACTTCTTTTACAGAATAGATTGGCATATACTCATTTATACTCGAATAGTATACAGAATTATGATCATCTTTTAAAATCTTTAAATGATAATCTATTTTTTCAATCAAATATTGATTTTGTGGGCTTGCTTTAGGAAATCCAAAAAGTAATTTAATTGGCGAATATATTAATGGCGATTTAGCCAGTTTTAGATTATTCTGTAATTCAGATTCGTAAAGTCTTGTTAAAATACCTGCGTCAACACGTTCTTCTTCAATTAATCTAACAACTTCGCGATAATCATTTACCTCTACAAAAGTACAATTGAGATCAAAATTTTCCATCAAGTTTTTGATTCCATTTGGCCCAACGTAATAGATATCCCCTTTAACAACTGCAATTCTTTTGTATTCCAAATCAAGGAAAGATTCTATTTCTAAACTAGGCCTAGTGTACACTTGAGCCCAATTAGGAAATACAGTTTCGTTAGAAAATTCTGTATATGTAGCCCTTTCTGGAGAATATGCAACTGCAGTTAAGATATCTATTTCTTTGTCTTTAATTCGAACAAGACCTTCATTTAATGTTCCATAAACATATTCGATTTCCCATCCTTCCTTAGCGGCAATGTAACCCAATATGTCTGCATATAATCCTTTAACATTTCCGTTAGTATCCCTAAATATCAAAGGTTCGTCTTCGTATAAACCAACTTTAAGCACTAATTTTGAAGAATCTCCAGTTATAACAGAAAACAAAGGAAGAAATAAAAAAAGACAAATAATCATTGATATAAATACACAATTATTCATAAGCCTCATTTTAATTCTTCCTATAAGGATTAATTAATCAATAATCTTAGTCCATATAATATAGGAAATCTTAAATATAAAATTAACTGTGTTTATTAATTGAGTGAATAGAGTATTATTGGAATAAATGATGATAAAGCTATCAAAAACATGGAAAATAAAATTAATTTATCAATTTCAAAATCTATTTTTTGAGATTTTTTAATTATGTATTGTATAAGAATTAGAAAGATACAATAGATTGGCAGAATCAAATATATGTAACTTAGTTTATAAGTAATAAATTTTTGCCAAACAAGTGTTCCCGCGATACCTGCTGCTAGAGAAAACAGCATAGACAAGGTTAAAGTTTTCTCCGGCCCGATCAATACGGAAATACTTTTTTTCAAAACTAATCTATCTGATTCGATATCGGGTATTCCTGCTAGCAAAACACCTGCTAATGAAGAAAAAAATATTGGCACGGAGATAAATAAAATTTCAACATTATCAAGAATACCTTTCTGAAAAACATATCCACAACTAAGAACATAAAACCCATGAATAAAAGCCACGTCTATCTCACCCAATCCCCGGTAAGAAAGTTTTAAGGATGGGGCAGTGTATCCAACACCAAGCGTTAATCCCAATATCAAAAGAAATATTACCTGTTTCGAATAAGAAGTCACGAAAAATAGATATGGGCTTAAAATAATAAGACAAATAATGACAAACAAAATTATTATCTTTAACTCTTTGATTGAAATCTTATTCTCAACTAACATTCTTGAACCGCCAGTAAATCTTTTTACATTTTTATTTAGCTTATCTGCTTCAATATCATAATACTCATTTGTTAAGACTGTAGCGACTTCAATTAAAAAAAGAATAAAATAGCCAACTATATAATTTTTCAAAATAAAAAAATCATTATACTTGAAGGATATTAAAGTGCCTAATGAGTAAACAATAAATGGCATTGAGTAGAATTCCAATCTCATTAACTTAATCAAAGACTTTGCTTTTCCTATCACAAAATGAATTTATGTTAGTCTCTTTTATCATTTGTTATAATATGCTGCCAATTATCAAAGAAACAGAGTATAGTGCCATTGAAAGGTGGTATAAAGGCAATATTTTAATCCCGTTTTTTGGAGTTGGATCTTTTACTAATGTATAAGATGCGAAAGAAAGTAATCCAAAGGGTATTAGAAACCCAATTAGAGTAATTCTAGAAAGTATCAAAAGAAATGAGAGGGTAGTTATAAAATGGATAATATTACATGCTAAAATCCATTTAATCGTTCCTTTAATATCATAAAGAACCGTAATTGTATTCAATTTTTTAGCAATATCATTATTGATATCAATAAGATCATTTAATCCCAAGTGAGACAAAGCTAGCGGATAAAAGAAAAGAAAGTACATTAAAGCAGTTATATCTGGTGCTCCTACACACAAATATCCAGCTACTGGAAAAATAGCAAAGTCAGTTCTACCTATGATTTGTGCTATAGGAAATTTCTGATTTCTTTTTTTAATTTGATAAAAGTATTCTGCTAAATAACAGTAAAAATAGATTAATAATACATAGAGTGAATTAGGGAGTGGAAGCGTTAAAATTAATGCTACAGTAATAAAGAAAAATAGTAAAAATAACTGAAGAGCGTCAGTAGAAGAAATTGTTCCGTTAGGGAGTGGTCTAGCTTTAAACGGCCGCCAGTAATTAGTAAGCAGGTCGTTCTCAACATCTTTTTTATCAATATCTCTGTCAACATAATCATTAAGTATCATTCCACCTTCAAAACCAAAAAGCCCGATCAATATGGCTTTAATCAAAATACCCCAAGAGAAGATCTCATAATTTTGAAATGCCAAAAATAGTCCAGAGCAAAATATCAAAGGCCACGCAAACATGAAGTGAGCTCTTGTGAGGTCAAGTATAGACTTAATGCATTGATTCATAGATCCTCGAGATAATCTCATATAAAATGTTTAGATTACTTACTTTTAGTTTTAGCTAGATAATTATTATTTTTTTGAATAAATAAAATATGAAGCCAATAATATCAATGTAACTATTATCCCACCTATAAAAATACTTGAGTTGAAAAAAAATCCGTATATGGGATCTGAAGAACTGGTAGAAGGCAGTCTAAAAGATCCGACAAGAGAAGTCAAAAGTATATAACCTACAACAATGAAGGGAATAAATCTACCCAATCCTGTATTCTTTGGCCTTCTTCTAGGGGGTTGGTCAAAATTATCCATACTATATCCTCTAATTACAAGTTTATAAGTGTTTTAGTATTTAGAAAAATTAACCTTTAATTGATCTTAAAGTAATAATAAAAACAGCTCCTTTTGGTTTATTTTCTTCTACTGAAATTGTACCACCATACCTCTCAATTGTTTTTTTAACAATGAAGAGCCCAAGTCCACTGCCTTTATTTTCGCCAAAACTAGCACCTTCTTCAAAGATATGCTCCATTACGGAAGAAGGTATGCCTTTTCCATAATCAATGATTTTTATTTTAGAAATACTTTTCTTAGAACTTATTTCAACTTTAATTCTATCTGTTTTACCATGAATGATTGCGTTTCTCATAAGATTCTCAAATACAGAAAATAAAGCTTCGTCGGCTAAGACTGTTGCGTCTCCATCAATAGTAACTGGGAAATGAATAGTGGCAGATACTTCCTCAATAGCTTTTTTCAACGGTATAGGTTTAAGCTCCTCTTTATTCAATATTAAAGATTCAAGCTCCCCTATCCTTCCAATAAGTTCGATCCCACCATCTATTGAACGATCTAATTTATTTAGAATAGATTTATCCTTATTTTCTTCATAAAGCCAAAGAGCGGATTTCATGACGGCCAGTTTGTTTAATAAATCGTGCCTTAATATTTTATTTACAATCTGGAGGGTATCATTTAATCCATCAATTTGCTTATTTGACTCTACTAATTTATCTTCTATTCTCTTTCTATAAGTAATATCATGTAATGTAATTAGATATCCAATCAAAAAATTCCTAGAATCAAAAATATTTGAAATATTCAGCTCATACGTTTTTTTTCCTTTTTTGAGAGTAGTTTTAACAGGGTAGGTTTTTGATGATAGTTTTATGTATTCTTTTTTTAATTCAGGCCAATTTTCAAGAATTTGATCTATTTTTTTCCCACATGCCCTATTATTTTCGATTCCAATTATTTCTTCCATGCAAGGATTGATTTCAATAATTTGATTAAGCCTACCTAAAACTATTATTCCATCGCCCATGTTTTTAAAAACATTAGTATATGCAACTGGAACGATATCCAGTAATTGGTACTTTGTTATCCCGATTAGTAATATTACCCCCATTATAGAAAATGAAATTGAAGTGAAATCTACAGGGGATACAATTATTTTGGATATATGCAATAAACTTGCGGCCCATGTCCCAAATATCGCCAGTATAAAAGTTATTTTTTGTTTTCGATTAATAGAGTTAGATAGGTTGAATGACTGAAATAACATGGTCACTCCAATAATCATTAATAAATAGAAATATACAATAAATAACCAAAATAACGGCCCATACGTCTTACCAAAAACAATAACTCCTGAAACTTCAGTTAAGAATATTTCATTTCTGAATAGATGGTGGTATTGATTAGTCCATACTGCCAATAGAGTAAAAAACGAAAAACAAGATGTAAAAATAATTAAAATTTTATTAAGGTTTTTTGGTTTCCCAGAGTATTCTAAAACAAAAAAGATCCAAGCAATTGGGAATATTACTATTGCTATGTAAGAAACGTTATCCCAAAATAATTTACTTGAAAGTGTAAGACTCCCAAGATTAAACAAATCTGACAATGCCCATAAAAAGGCACATGCCATACAAACTATTAAACAGCGACCCCCTGGAGATGGTTTTCTCTTTAAAAGAAGATAAATAACTATAGCCGATACTATTGAACTCAATAATAAAGGTATTTGATATATAGTAAATTGCATATTATTACCTCAATTTAAAGACGAACAGGAAGACAGCTTATAATAATTGTCTATATTATACCATCATTTCCAATATAAAACATTAATTATTTGTGCAATTCAAATTTATAGTAAAGATAGTTCCTTTTGGTTTGTTATCGCTTACCGTAATTGACCCGCCGTATCTTTCAATTGTTTTTTTTACTATGTAAAGACCAAGACCAGTGCCTTTATTTTTACCATAGCTTAAACCTTCTTCAAAAATATTATCTTTAATAAATTCTGGGATTCCTTTCCCATAATCAGTTATTTTTATTTGACACATTTTATTTTTTGAAGAAATATCGATATCAATTCTATCTGCCCCACCATGGAGGATTGCATTCCTCATAAGATTCTCAAATACAGAAAATAAAGCTTGGTCAGCCAGTGTTGTTGCATTACCATTAATATTGATTGAGGAAATGTTAAAGTTTTTTGACACTTCTTCAGCGATTTTTCTTACATCTACAGGGAATAGCTCTCCTTTATTAAGTACAAAAGCTTCAAGATCTCGGATTCTATTAACTAATTCGATACCACTTTCAATTGAACGCTCAACTTTACGGAGTAACTCTTTGTCATTTTTTTGCTCATAAAGCCATAAGAAAGATTGCATGACGGCTAATTTATTTAGTAAATCGTGCCTAAGTGTTTTATTGATTACTTGTAAAGTTTCATTTAACTCTTCAATTTGTTTATTTGAATCCTTAAGCTTTATTTCCATTTTCTTACGGGTAGTTATGTCGTGAAGAATAATTAGCTGCCCGATAAAAATGTCATCTATATTATAAATTCCTATAATTGAAATTTCAAAGTACTTCTCGCCTTTTGATATAATTCCATGATAATCTTTTTTATTACAGTATTTATTATAAGCTTCTATTAATTCTGGCCAATTTTTATTCAATACTTCAAGTTTTTTTCCGCGAGCCTCGGTATTTTTAAGCCCAGTTAAAGATTCTGCAGAGGAATTTATATCTACTATCTGCCTTATTCCCCCTAAAATAATAACACCATCTGAGATAGTTCTAAAAAATTTTTGATGTGCTGTGGGGATTATATCTAAAAGCTGGACTCTTGTTATCCCAAAAAATACCACAACAGCAGTTATAGAAAAAGAAACAGAAGTCATATCTGTAGGAAATTTAATAGTATCGAAAACAGATATGAAGTTAGATACCCAAGGAGCTAAAATTCCAATTAAGAAAATTATTGCTTGTTTGCGGTATAGATTACTAGTTATACAAAGTGAATTATAAATAATAAATATTCCAACAAACATTAGAGTATAGTTATATGCAAGCTCTAACCAAAACCAATTCCCATAAATCTTAGAAGTAGATACAACTCCTGAAATAGTTACAAGATTAATTGACTCTCTCATGAGATGATGATAATCGTTAGTCCATAGTAAAACTATTGATACTACAGGGATTATTAAAAGTAAGATAGTCCTAAAAGGAGTTATAATTTCTCTTTTTCCAACATACTCCAAAGCAAATAGCAGCCAAAAAACAGGTAAAATTGCACTTCCAAAGTAGGTAGAATTTGTCCAAAATATTTTCTCAGACAAAGTCACATTAAATAAATTCATTAAATCAGTAAATGACCATATAAAAATAGATAGCAACAGCAGCATTAGGTATGTGTTTACTCTTGATTTTTTTCTTCGTAAAAGTATAACAATTAATATAATGGGCACAATTGAACTCAAGGCTAATGGTATATGGTATATTGTAAATTGGGCCATTTTATCCTCAGATTAATATATATTCGTATAAATAAAAAATTTATAAAATATTTTTTAAAGCTTTTGTATTAATTAAAAATTTTCGCAATAATAATTGAGAATTTTTTAATATATGTAATTAAATTCACCATCAATATTTGCTATCAACGTTTAAATTTTAAAATAAAAATCTATAAATAAACATATAGCAATAAGAATTAAACGAGAAGTATTGCCTCATAACTAGATTTGCTATCATGAACAACGATGCAATTATCCCAAAAATATTATAATGGGAGATCTCACGATATGAAGTGGAATTTTGAAACCGGTATTTAATGATTTATTATATCTAAAGTAAATAACAGAAGCATTTATTAGAATAAAAAGGGAAAAATTGTGAAATTAGTTAAATTAACAATTGTTTTAATCTTTGATAAATAAAAAAGTATCGCATATAACACAGTGTGTTTTAGTATCTTTTATTATTAATTAATAAAAAGACCGTATTAATGCAAAACAGTGCTCCGGCCGGGATTTGAACCCGGGTCACGGCCTCGAGAGGGCCGAATGATTGGCCGGACTACACCACCGGAGCGTTTATCAATCGATTGATACCTCGCTTAAAAAATTTACGGTTAAGTCAATGAAGATAGTTTTATAAGGATTTTTTTATTAAGAATTTTATTGGTGAACTGATGCTTACTTCCGAGCACATTATTTTCGCAACGTGTCTTTGTCTTGTCTTTGGAGGAGTTTCTTTTAGATTTAAGGCCGTTGACTTTTCTGGATTTCTTGCAGGTATTTTTGTTGGGATTCCTATTATAATTTTTGGTGGATTTGAATTCTTTTTTATTCTGGCATTCTTTTTTGTTACAGCATCTTTAGCTACAAAATTTAGATATGAAGAAAAAAGAAGAAAAGGCGTGGCAGAGAAAAATAAAGGTGCAAGAAGTTATCTAAATGTACTGGGCAATGGAATTGTAAGTGCTATTTTTGCAGTTCTATATTACGTAGGTCCAACCTACTTCAATTTAAATAGCCAAATATTTTTATTAGGCTTTCTAGGTTCAATTGCAACTGCTGCAGCAGATACTGCAGGCGGCGAGATAGGAAGATTATCCACCTACAAGCCCAGATTAATAACTAATTTTAAAGTAGTAGAAACAGGATCAGATGGGGGCGTCACTATTTTGGGTGAAATTGCAGAACTCTTTGTAGCGTTTATAATAGGCTTGGCAGCGTACTTTGCAGGGCTTGGCGACATGAGTATGGTCATAATCACAATGATTGCAGGATTTATAGGCTCAAATATAGATAGCTATGTTGGAGCAACTCTTGAAACCTGGTATAAGAGTTTTGGGAATAATCACACCAATATTACTGCAACTGTAGCGGGTGGTGTTTTTGGTGCGCTTCTCTATTTTATTCAGATTTAATTATTTTTGCCATGAAAAGCCCATTTGTGTTGTGAACATGTGGAAAAGATCTTTTACAAAGTTTAATTTCATCTGATAATTTTCGATTAAATATTTCAGTAAATCCACTTTGTAATGGAATACCGCCAATTTCTGTATTTATATTCAATAGCCTTATATTAAAATTATCCAAGGCCCATTGAACAACAAATTCATTTTCTTCTGGCTCTAAACTACAAGTGGTGTAAAGCAAGGTCCCGCCTGTATTAAGATTCTCTATAGCGGCTTTCAGAAGTTTTTTCTGGATCTCGCTTAGGAAAATAATATCGTGGGTACTCTTTAATGATTTTCTCAGACTATCTTTTCGCATTATACCACTGCCAGTACAGGGGGCATCAAGTAATATCTTATCGGGCTTATTCTTTAATTTAGAAATCTCCAATCCGTCCAAATTAAACACTGCTATGTTCATACAACCTAAACGAGAGATATTATTTTTTAGTGCAGAAAGTCTTCTTTTGTTGACATCGAAAGCATAAATAGTGCCCTCGTTTTTCATAATTGCTGAAAGATGAGTAGTCTTCCCACCTGGTGCTGCACACATGTCAACGACGAAATCATTTTTATCAGGAGATAAAATAGGTGCGACATGCATTTCAGCAACACCTTGAATATAACAGTGCCCCAACAAGTTCTCCTGAGTTGAAGATATAGCAAATTTTGATTCCTCAATAATATATCCAAAATCGTTAATTTCCTTAATCACAAAGCCATTTTTAGTTAGCCTTTCGTATAATTCTTCCCTTGATATCTTTATAGTGTTTATTCTAATTGAATCCTTATTTTGGACCTCATTTGCCTCTAAGAACAAGGGAAGTTTGTCACCAAACATCTCATTGTATCTCTTAAGGTTGTCAAAACTATACCCATATTCTTTTGCTAGGTCACTTAACTTCATCAAATCAACAAACATATAAAATAGAATACCATTAAAATAACTTATGCTTGAGTTAGAGATGAAGGGTAAAATAAACAAATATACGCAAGGTAGAATTGAACAGATTCTAAAAAAATCAGTCTTTCTTGGGGAGAAAATTGAAGAAGATGTTTACTATTCATCCCCTATAAAAGATTTTAAGGAAACTGATGAAGCCCTAAGAGTAAGATACTCCGAAGGTAATGCTATCCTTACCTATAAGGGGCCAAAAATAGATAAAATATCAAAGTCAAGGGAAGAGATAGAAGTATTAGTTTCAGGAGATATAGAGTCACTTCTTCAAAGACTTGGGTTTAATAAATTCATGAACGTTAGGAAGAATAGAAAATTATACCAATACAAGGAGTTTATACTCTCAATAGACAATGTTGAGGGTCTAGGAGAATATATAGAGGTTGAATTAAAATCAGAAAACAAGAATGATGTAGAAAAGATTCAGAACCTCTTTGACGTTCTTTTTTTGGATAGCGAAAGAAGGTCATATCTTGAACTCTTGTTAATAGAAAAAAATAAAATTAATAAAGTTTAAATCCTTCTTTAGAAAGGACTTTGTTTGCAGTTTCAATGTTGTCAACTTTTAATACCAGTATTTTTTCATTGTCAATAAAACCGTATCCAATTGCATCTTCAATATTTACGTTGTTCTCCCCCAAGATCTTTGCTACATCTGCTACTGTGGCCTTATCTATTTTAACTCCAACTACTTCCTGTACGTTTGCAATCATTTCGTGTTTTGATAAGACTGAAGCTCCTCTTTTTACATCATTCACTATAAGCCTCACTATACCAAAATCACCGGCGTCGGCAATTGCTAGTCCTGATAGGGATATTCCTTCTTTAGATAACTCTTCAATTATCTTTGAAAGTCTCTTTGGTTTATTTTCGATGAATACTGATAGTATTTTCAAAGTTTTCACCTTTTCTTAACTTGGATGAATGGCCCAGTTAAAGTTTCTTTAAGGATTTTTTCAGATGGGTTCTTTGTCATAAGGCTTACAACGACCATTGTAATTACCGCTAATATGAAGCTGTAAAAGCTGAAGTGCATGGGTAATTTCATTATGAACTGGTGGACAAATCCAAATACTATTGAAGTTGAAAATCCAACTGCCATTGAAGCTATTGCACCCTCTCTTGTTGCCCTCTTCCAGTAAAGACCTGCAAGTAAAGGCATTACAAATGAGGATAGCATAATACCTATTCCCATCCATATTAACATTGCTAGTAATTGAGGTGGCTTTATTGCAAGATAAAGTGTGAATATAGCGACTACTACTACAACTGCTCTGCTGATATCGGTTATTGTTTTATCTTTTGCGTTTGGATTTATCAAGTTCTTGTATATATCCCAACTTACAGAACTTCCTATTGTAAGCATAAGTCTATCTGTGGTAGACATTACTGCTGATAAAACAATTACTGCAAATAGCGGCCATATTAATCCAGGTAATGCGTAGTTCACTGCTGAAACATACGCGTAATCTGCGTATGGAACTTTTAATATACCTTCAGCAACCATTGCTCTAGCTCCAAATCCTACTATTTTTGTTAAGTACATTATAACGACGTATATTGCAAATGCTGCAAATGGGGCAAATTTGAAGTATTTGTCTTTTTTTACTGCAAGTACGTTGTTAATAATATGTGGCGCTGAGCCGAGTCCCATTGCAAGCAGGAAAAAGAACGATATCAAGTACAAAGGTGTCATGAATGCGTAGCCTGCATATGGCGGATGCATTTGTGGATAAACAAGATTTACAAAGTTTGGGTCAATTGAAGCTAAAACGGTATTTATGTGTGTAAATCCGCCAGCTGCTTTTAGAATAAATGGAGACACAATAAGGACCCCACCTACTATAAATATTCCTTGAACTAAATTAACCCAAGCAACAGCATATAACCCTCCCAATACTACGTAAAGAAGAACGATTATAGCTGCAATCATAAGTGCTTCAGTATGAGTAATTCCGAATAGCCATACTAAAACAATGCTGATTGCTGTATACTGGCCAACAAGGTATATGGTGCTTGTGACAATTACTGCAAGTCCTGAAAGAGCTCTCATGAGTTTGGGACTGTAAAATCTGTTTGCAAAATAGTCTTGAACTGTCATATACCCCATTTTTTCTGAAATCTTGTGTAGTTTTGTACCGTAGAACAAAATACATATAGCTGTAGTCAATGGAACAAATATCTGCTCCCAAATGCTAGGCCATCCTGCAGTGTATCCAAGACCTGCAACTCCTAAAATACTCATACCACTAGTTGCCGAGGAGATAATAAGTATAACAAAGAACCAAAATCCTAAACTCCTCCCTGCGACAATGTAATCCTCACTACTTTTTACTTTTTTAGATGCCCATGCGCCTATTACTAATATTACTAAAAAGTAGAGGACTATTAGAGATGTCGTCATTAATGATGCCATTAATCTTCCTCCTCCGGTTGGTATCTAAATCCCCAAAACAAAAGTAAAAGGGATATTACTATTGGAACTAATAGTACAACAAAAAATGTTGTATCTGGTAGACCATATATCATTTAATTCCTCCTATCATTCTAAGTTTCTTTTATCAATTACTCGTTGAGCTTTACCTTGAGACCTAGGTATTGTTCCTTCTTCAACGAGTTTAACATTTGCTTTGACTAAAAGAACGCTCTTCAGATCCTCTTCAACTTTATCTTTAAGTTCGATTAAATCTTTTAGATTTCCTGTAAAAAGATCTTTTGTTACCTCTATTTCTACTGTCAAGAGGTCAAGTGGTCCTTTTCTTTCAACAATTATGGCATAATGCCCTTTAAAGGCAGAGTTCTTTAGAATTACCTCCTCAATCTGACTTGGAAAAACGTTGACTCCTCTTATAATCAACATATCGTCACTTCTTCCATGAAGTCTTTCGATTCTTCTAAAAGGTAGTCCACAGTTGCATTCGTCTTCATATGCTCTAGAAATATCTCTTGTACGGTATCTGAAAATTGGCATTGCTTCTTTCCATAAGGGCGTGAAAACAAGTTCTCCTCTTTCACCTTCGCCAACAAGTTCTCCTGTTTTTGGATCTATTATTTCCATTATGAAATAATCTTCCCAAACATGAAGTCCTTCCTTTTCTTTGCATTCTACAGCTACTCCCGGTCCACAAAGTTCTGAAAGACCGTAGTTATCGTAGGCATTGATGTTGAATAATTCCTCGATTCGTGTTCTCATGCCCTCCCCCCAGGGCTCTCCGCCAAAAACACCTATTCTTAACTTAAGATCTTTCTTAGGATCGATATTCATCTCTTCAACAGTTTCTCCAAGATATATTGCATATGAGGGGGTGCTTGTAAAAGAGGTTGTACCAAAATCACGCATAATTTCAATTTGTTTCTTTGTGTTACCTGAACCCGTTGGGATTACAGAAACACCAAGTCTTTCAGCGCCGTAATGAAAACCAAATCCTCCTGTAAAAAAGCCATAGTTGTATATTATCTGCATTGAATCTTTTCTTGTTAAGCCAGTTGTTGCTAAAACTCTTGCCATTAAATCTGACCAAGTATCTAGATCTTTCTTAGTATAGTAGACAACAGTAGACTTTCCAGTAGTTCCAGATGAAGCATGAAATCTAACAATGTCATCCATTGGAACTGCCATTAATCCAAATGGGTAGTTGTCTCGAAGATCATTCTTTGTAGTAAAAGGAAGCTTCTGAAGATCATCGATATTTTTTATATCGTTAGCTTTTAGATTGCATTTTTTCAAAGTATCTTTAAAAAATCGAGAGTTTTTTGAAGCGTAATCTACGCAACTTCTTAGTTTTTTATTCTGATATTCTATTATCTCCTCTCTGGATTTGAACTCCAAAAAAACACCCCGTTAAATTTCCCTAAGTTAGGGATAAAATTTTACGAGGGAATTCAATAGCCATAATAATAGCAATAAACGTATGAGAGAGAGTTCTCAAAAAGAACATAATTAGGTTTTAATATTATCTCCCTCATTGAATCCCTCATATTTAAAAAAGACACGATATTTATAAGGTTTTCTAATTTTTGTGCACGTGTCTTATCCTGTAATTATTTCCCTTGTGGGAATATTATTGAATAATTATAAAGATATTTTTGAATGAGATAACTAATTATTTGACTAACTCCAAAGGAAGCACAAGTTCTCAAGAAATTGAAAGAGATTTTATTGCTAATCCAGTAAAATAAATATAAAAAATTTATTTAATTTTGATATTAAAAGATTTCTCATCTATTGGGGGAACGCTCTCCCATGCTCTAGCATATGCGAATTTTATAGTAGTATTCGAATTAGATCCAATTGCTTTGAATTCAAATATTTCAGTTCCCCCGCTCCCCATGAGCTGTGGTTCATCAGCTTTGTAGGATGTATCGACTAATTGAATTAAAGTTTCATCAAAATCTGCATTCCATTGATATCCAGTAGTTGGGTTAGATTTAAGAGTAATTTTAAATGTATCTCCTTTTTTTACATTAATAGCTCCTTGTGTACCTTCGGTGTAAATTTTCTCTTGAGCTCCAAAAAATGTGAAATATCCGGCTATTGCAATTAGGACAATAACGACTCCTCCAATTAATATTTTAGTATTCTTTTCCAATTTATCACCTGCTAAAACTGATATGTTATTATTTATTCATAAACATTTTGATACGGTTCAAAATATTTTGAAGTTAAAATTTAACTAATTTATAAAGAAAAAATTATTATCTTGCAATAATAAAGTAAAAAGAAAAGGATTTCCCCTAATTTTATATATAGAAAATAACCTTTTACTAAAAATACCTACTTAATATCTTCTTGGGTTTCGCTTCTGGTAGCAATCCCTACAGTAAACAGGTCTTGTTCCATCTGGTTTAAAAGGAACTTCAGTTTCCTGCCCACATGCTGCACAAGTTACTTTGTGCATTTCACGAGGAGGTCTATCATATCCTCCTCTGTTTTCACCATACATTTTAATTAACTCCTTTATTTGAGCCATTAGCTGGCTCCTATTTTTAGATACATGAATACAGTTTATAACGTTTACTACTATAAAGAATAGAATTAGTATTTATTTACAATAATGTCAAAAAACAATAAGGTATATAGAAACTTATTCTAAAGAATTAGGTTATATCTTTCACCTTTTTCCCAATATATTTTCTATTTCTTTTATTGCCGCAATCCGATATTTCTCCTTTCCATATAAAGCATATATTTTCTCTGCAGTTTCAAGGGTTCTTATTGAAGAATCTAACCAATTAATCAAATCAGCTGAGAATATTTTCAATCCATATTCTTTTCTAAATTCTTCGCTAATCCTACTCGGAGATAACTTAGCCTTTCTTAGATCCAACAGTCGTTTTCCTATTTCGATCTTAGGGCAATTACAATAGGGGGCATCCTTACAACCACATGCAAAAAATTCGGCAAGTAAGTTTATCAAAATCTCTTCTGCGTGTTTTGAGAGAGTTTCCGTTCTAGTATGGAAATATATTTTTTCTAAAGTTGTTCCAGAAAAAAGTGAGGAAGAATCTATTTTCAATATTGCTTGAAGTTTACTAGTCAGATAGGTATTTGGAAAAGGCAATGTTTCAAAAATAATTTCTCTGATATCATCACTTCTAAAGTTTTTAATGAAGATTGCATGAGGTATTTTTAGAAAGTTTGAAGACACTATTCTACCAAATTTTGTAATATTTAATTTATCGCCTTTAAATTCAACTAACCCGTCCTTTCTTAAAATAGAGATATACTCGTTATCGAATGTAGGTGCAAATCCCATTTCAAAATATTTTTTTATTTCTGTGACGGATAAATTAGAAAATGTGGATATTATTGATAAAGTTCGTTCTAATGAGGTATTGTTATCATATTGGATATCAACTTTTTCAGAACTATTCTCTAGTAAGTAAAAACAATGCTCTTCTTCTGAAATTTCTCCATACTTTTCTTGAGGATCTATCAATAAGTAAGCTTTTCCTTTGTCATGAAACGAAGGTCTGCCAGCCCTGCCAATCATCTGCTGAAATTCAAATATTTTAAGCGGTTCAATTCCCATAGAAAGAGTTTCAAATATTACTGCTGATGCAGGAAAATCTACCCCTGCAGCAAGAGCCGCTGTGGTCACAACAGCATCAAGTTTACCTTTCCAGAACTTGGTTTCAATTTCTCTTCGTTCATTGAATGGAAGGCCGGAATGGTATGCCGCAGCGTTAATTCCTCTTGTTTTAAAATGTTCGGCTAAAGAATGACAATTTCTTCTTGAATTGGAAAAAACTATAGCTTGCCCTTTGTATCGTTTTGAAGAAATGTCCGAATTTTCTTTTCGAATTATTCTTGAAATTGTATGTAGTTTTCCTCCATGACCAGAACAAAAAATTACATGTCTTTCTAGAGGAACAGGCCTTTTATTATAAATTACTAGTTCCATGCCAAGTGTTTCTGATAATTCCTTTGGATTACCTACAGTTGCTGATAACGCAATAAATTGAGAATCAGGGTATAAAACATAAAGTCGTGAAATCAAACTATCTAAAAGAGGCCCCCTTTCTTTATCTTGTAGCATATGAATTTCATCGATAACAACAGTAGAAACACCTTCGATAGTAATTCCAGACCTAAAAATTTGATCGATTCCTTCATATGTCCCAATTATTATATCTGAATCTAAGGACCTGTTTATATCTTTGGGATTGTCTGAAATTCTTGATAATCCAACTCTTAAGGATATCTTAAAATTTGGGTAGTTATCTTTAAACTCCTCATATTTTTGTAAAGCCAGAGAAACTAATGGAGACAAATACAGTAATTTATTTCCTTTTTTAAATCTTGAAAAATAGGATATTTCACCTATAAGAGTTTTCCCAGAGGCGGTTTCACTCATAATAAGAAAATTTTCTCCAGATAGAAGCCCCTTTTCTATTGCTAATGATTGCACAGGAGTTAGTTCGTTTATTCCCCTCGAAATCAGGCTATTTCTAAAAGCCTCAGAAATTTCAAGATCAGATATTTTTTGAATTTTAATGTCAAGGGGGGAAGCTTCAATTTTATCATATAAGGTAATTGATGAATCTCTTGTGGGGTCAAATTTAGGATCAAATACCGTTAAAACTCTATCGACATCAGAGAATCTTTTCAACAATTTTTCAGCAAGTTTTGTATCATTAATCCCTTTGTATTTCAAATCTTTAACTATTTCCGCTTTTGCACAAATTTCACATATTGGCTCTGAATGGTATGTATAAGGAGTACCTTTTGTATTGACTCTATTATCAATTAAGCAGAATTTACACAAAGATATATACTCGAATTTGGCCCCATAAGAATTTAGCATATTGATTAACAGAGAGAGTATATCTTCCGTGAAATGATCTTTTGAAATGAATAGCGTATCACTTCTTAGGAGTTTAATTGATTCCTTAGGCATCAAAATCGTTTCTTTTTCATTTTCTGTCTTACGGAATTTTTTAGGAACAAATCTATCCCCATCTTGTAGAAGAACAAGCGTATATTTGGTATTAATCTTACCATTAACATATTCTAAGATTTCAACTTCATCTTTTTTTTTCTTGTTCCGTATTATAATAAGCATTAAAGAAACCTTTTCCACAATATTTATAAAATAACCTTTTAAAAATAATAAAGGTGTTCTTTTGAAGGTTCTCATTGCAGGAAATTTTGATGTTGTACATCCCGGGCATATATATTTCCTAACTGAAGCCTCTAAATTAGGAAAGGTCACCGTTATAATAGCAAGAGATGAAACGATAAAAAAATTCAAGGGAAGGGCTCCAATCTTTAATGAAGAAGAAAGAAAAATTATTCTTGAAAGTATGAAGATGGTTGACAAGGTTATACTTGGAGATAAAAAGGATTTTTTCTCACCGATTATAGCTGAAAAGCCAGATATTATATTTCTTGGACCCGACCAATACTCATCATGGATTGAAGAAAGAATCAATAAATCTGGATTAAACATTAAAATTATGAGGCTTGATAAAAGATTGCCATACAGTTCAAGTGAACTAAAGAAGAGGTTTTTAAAGGTATACACACTAGCTACTGAAAAGGAAGACCTAAGTATATAGGCCCAGGATTTAATATGTTCAAAGAAGTACCTCTTATAGAAATAGATGAAATAGTAGATAAAGCGTTTAAGCTTGCAAAAAAAAAAGCTTTGTCTAGTAAAAAAAATTTAAATGAGATAGTAAAAGAAAAAGAATCTATAAGAGTAACCGTTGCTGGTGAAACATTAGCTGAATCTCTTTTCAAAGTTGTAGACAGATACCCATCTTTTGATAGATTACCACCATTTACACGAGAGTTAATTGACATAATTGCAGGAATCGACACTTTAAGACATAATTTAGGGGCTTTATCTTTTGCAATTAACACAATTAATTCAATAAAAGTGGAATATATAAAAAATATAAGAAGAGCCAAAACACCACAAGAGGCATCATTTTTGAGAAAAGAGTGTTATGGACGTTATATATCAATATTAAAGCAAATAGAACGAAATATAAAAGTTCTAAATAAACTACGTGATAAACTAAAAAATCTACCTTCGATAAATCCAGATCTGTATACTATTGTGATTGCAGGTTTTCCAAATGTAGGTAAATCATCACTTTTAAAATCCTTGACCAATTCTGAACCTGAAATTAACTCCTACCCATTTACAACTAAAGGGATTAATGTTTCATCATTTGAGTATAATAGAAGAAAGATACAAGTTGTAGATACACCTGGTTTACTCGATAGAGAATTCAAGGATAGGAATCCTATCGAATTACAGGCCATATCCGCATTAAAGTATTTGGCAAAACTAATTCTTTTTATTTTTGATCCTACAGAATCTTGTGGGTATAGTATGGAAATGCAATTGAAGCTATATAAAGAGATATCTAACGAATTCATAGGTGTTTCAATAATAAAAATATATAACAAGGCAGATCTAAAAGAATGGGGATATATAACAGACAAACAAGGAATAGAAATATCTGCACAAGAAGGATTAAATATAGATATCTTAAAAAAAGAAATTGAAAAGAAGCTAATTGATTATTTTGAAGAAGAGGTATATTACTATGAAAAAAATTGAATCTGAATCAAGCGGCATAACAGGTTTTTTAAGGGGATTTAAAATCTTAATTGAAGATATTGATAAAGAAAAAAAAATTAATAAGATAGTTTTTACAGGCAATAAATATACTTGCACACCTTTTATTGAATTATTATCATATGTTATCAGATCTTTGAACAAAGAAATTATCTATGTGCCTTCTGTAAATCTAAATGAATCGTATAAAGTAAAAATTTCTGAAGTTGATTGTGACTTTATTAAAGGGGGAGACCCATTACACCCTGATCTTGTAGTAATAATGGGTGGGCTTGCAATGAAAGGCGGGCCAGAGATAGCATCAGTAGAAAAGTTTTTAGGGGATATAGGAAACAAAGACAAAAAAGTAATTGGTGTTTGTTTCATGAGTATCTTTGAAAAATCAGGCTGGTGCAACATTATACCTTTTGATTATATGATTGACACTACTATGGACAGCTCAATATACAGGAGATAAAATGGAACTTAAAAGTTGCAAAAAACATTATATGAAGGATACTCACAGAGCAATTCCCCCAGAAGATACTTTAAAAATTGTAAAAGAAAAACTTGATATTTGTGGGATAACAAGAGTCGCGGACATTACCGACCTTGATAGACTTGGAATCCCTGTTTTTTCCGCAGTAAGACCTGATGCTTCATTAGGATCAGTTTCAGTATATAATGGGAAAGGGGTTTCAAAGACAGAAGCTGAAGTATCTGCAATAATGGAAGGAATAGAAAGATATTCTTCAGAGGTAAATGAAGAAATAATAATTGATGCTTCACAGTCTGAGCTAGATGGAAAAGTTAATTTTTTATCCCCTTATGAATTGGCTTTGCCCGCTCCTGAGATGTTTAATGAATATATTAAAATAGGTTGGGTAAAAGGTTATGACTTGATTAGAAGAGAAGATATATATGTGCCCGCAAATTCTGTGTTTCATCCTTACCCTCTAAAGAGAGACTACCCTCTTTTTAGAACCAATACAAATGGATTAGCTTCTGGGAATACTATAGAAGAAGCAATATTTCATGGATTATGTGAAGTCATAGAAAGAGACGCTTGGTCTCTTGTTGAGATGAAAAGGACTTTTCCAAAAGATCTCGTAATTGAGATAAGTGACCCCTTACTTGAGGATTTCCTTAAAAGATTTAGAGAAAATGAAATTGAAATAATATTCAAAGATATCACCTCTGATATTCAAGTTCCCACAATATTGGCTGCAATTGATGATCTGAAGTTAAAAGACCCAACACTTTTAGTAATGGGAATGGGGACACATATTGACCCAAAGGTAGCATTATATCGTGCAATAACTGAAGCTGCACAATCAAGACTAACTCAAATTCATGGTGCGAGAGAGGATACAAATAAAGCAGATATGAAAAGAAGGATAGGTTATGAGCGTATTAAAAGAATGAACTGGTTTTACTTAAACCAGTTTGGAGTAAAGACAAAAACATCAGATTTCACAATTAAAGCATCAGATGACATTCTTGAAGATATAAACACCGTGTTAGATGTTCTAATGAAAAAAGGAATTAACAGGGCAATAGTCGTAGACTTAACAAGAAAGGAATTGAATATACCTGTTGTTAGAGTTCTTATTCCGCAACTTGAACAGTATGGAATCGATAATTCAAGAATTGGATCCAGAGGAAGAATGAGAGAAGTTGATAAAAATTATTATTTATTTGGGCCCAAGCCTTCCAGTAGACGAAGCTAAAAAAATATTGTCCTCTGATGCCAAAAGAGAAGTAACTTATGCACCACCAATAAAAAGAGGAGATATCCCAAAAGCGGCGTCTGATGGTTATAACATTATAGGGATAATTGATGGAATTTTCTTTAGAGAAAGCGCTGTTTCTCCCAGAGAATTAATGGAAATACTAAAATCTAATATAAAAATATATGGTTCCTCAAGTATGGGTGCTTTGAGGGCTTCAGAACTTGATAGATACGGAATGATAGGTGTTGGTCAAATCTATAAATGGTACAAAGATGGAACTCTAAATTCTGATGACGAAGTTGCTCTCTCATTCGATTCAGAAGAATTCATTCCAATATCTGAGCCACTTATAAATATAAGAGAAACAATAAAAAAAGCGTTAGAAGAAAGAATTATTACTAAGATAGAATCTGAATTAATCCTCGAATCGGCAAAAAAGCTTTATTTTCCAGATAGAAGATGGAACAAAATAATAGAGCTAACAGAGAAAAAAATAGGAAAAGATCTATCAAAGTTTTCTAAATTTATTGAAAATAGTAGAGTAGATGTGAAGAAGCAAGATGCTATTTTACTTCTAAAAAAAATAGATGATGATTCGAAATAGTTATAAGTTTCTAGTTTAAAGAATATCCATGGCAAACAATAAAGAACTCTTTGAAGAGTCTAAAAAATACCTTTGCGGAGGAGTTAATAGTCCAGTAAGAGCGATGAAACCTTATCCTTTTTTTACAGAAAGAGCAAAGGGTGCACTGCTACTTGATGTAGAAGGAAACAGCTACATTGACTATTGCCTTTGTTATGGGCCCATGATGTTAGGCCATAAAAATCCTGAAATCCTTGATGCGGTGAAGCATCAACTTGAAAAGGGTACAGCATATGGTACGCCCACTGAAAATGAAATTATTTTTGCAAAGAGATTATCTGAAGTTGTTCCAAATATTGAGAAAATAAGATGTGTAAGCACGGGAACAGAAGCAACTATGAGTGCAGTAAGACTTGCCAGAGGAGTAACTGGTAGAGATAAGATAGTGAAATTTGATGGAGGATTTCACGGAGCTCATGACACTGTTTTAGTAAAAGCAGGCTCAGGAGTAATGACTACTTCTATCCCTGGTTCAAAAGGTATCCCTGAAAGTTCAGTTAAGAATACCGTTTCTGTTCAATTCAATAATATTGAAGCATTGTCAACTATCATTGAAAAAGGAGATGTGGCAGGAATAATAATAGAACCTATAGTCGCAAATGCAGGTTGTATAATGCCTGAAAAAGGATATCTAAAAGAAGTAAAAAAGGTCGCTAAACAAAATGGAACTTTACTAATTATGGATGAAGTGATAACTGGATTTAGATTAAGCCTTGGTGGCGCGCAAGAATACTTCAAAGTAAATGGGGACATTATTACTATGGGAAAAATAATTGGTGGAGGATTTCCACTCGCAGTTTTCGGAGGAAAAAGAAAAATAATGAATGAAGTATCCCCAGAAGGCCAAATTTATAATGCCGGAACTTTTAACGGTAATCCAGTTTCTATTGCTGCAGGACTTAAGACACTGGATATTCTAGAAAGAAAAGAAACATACCCTAAAATAAAATATATGACGGATAAGATTATAGACGGTATTAGTGATATGACATCAAAAATGAAATGCGCAATTTATGGAGCCCCTGGCATGTTTTGTCTCTACTTTGGAGTCAATGAAGTTAAGAATTATGAAGATGCCAAAAAATCAGATACAGAAATGTTTAAGAGATTCCACAAGGAATTATTAAAAAAAGGAATATTTCTTCCTCCGTCCCAATTTGAATGCAATTTCTTATCAATAGCCCATGATGAGGAATTAGTAGATAAAACATTAGATTGTATGAATGTTGCTCTAAAGACAATTAAACGATGATGATGTAATGAAACTTATTTGCGGAACTAGAGGCTCTAAACTAGCTTTGACTCAAACTGATGAAGCTATAGATGCTATTTGTAAAAATACAGGCGTTGAAATAGAAAAAAAAATAATTAAAACTAAAGGTGACCAAATTTTAGACCTTCCTCTCCACAAGATAGGGGGGAAGGGATTGTTCATTAAAGAAATTGATGAAGCTCTTATTAACAATGAAATTGATTTTGCGGTTCACTCTTTGAAAGATTATCCTACTGAAATACTTCCTGAGCTTGAAATATCTGCAATCAAAAAACGAAAAGAACCGTATGATGCATTAATTAGTCAAGAAGAATCTATTGAAGATTTACCAGAAGAGGCTTCTATTGGAACGTCATCTCTTAGAAGGAAATCAGAATTATCAAGGATTCGCCCAGATCTTGAAATCAAGGACATAAGAGGTAATCTTGATACTAGAATAAGAAAATTGAAAGAAGGTCAATATGACGCAATAATAGTTGCAGAGGCAGGATTTTCAAGACTATATGGTGAAACAACTGAAATTGAGGGTTTTAAATTTTCACGAATAAATCCTGAGATTATCATGCCTGCGCCTGGACAAGGCGCTTTGGCCATTGTATCTAGAAAGAATGACTCAAAAATAAGAGACATATTAATAACTATTGAAGATGAGAAAACTAGAATCGAAACAATGTGTGAAAGACAATTTATGATGGGGGTAGGTGGCGGATGTAATCTTCCTGTTGGTGCACTTTCAGTTATTCACGGAAAAGAAATAGAACTTAAGGCATTTGTAGGAAACTTAGAGGGAACTACATCTATTAGAGGAGAAGCTAAAGGCAAAAAGGAAGACTATTTAAATATAGCAAAGGAGCTTTCTAAGAGATTAAATATTAGAGAGTGATTTTTTGGTAGTTTATATTGTCGGAGCAGGACCTGGAGACCCAAAACTCATCACCATAAAGGCACTTGAACTTATAAAAAAGGCTGATGTAATTTTATACGATAAGCTTGTTAGTAAGGACTTACTTTTTTATTCTAAAAAAGGATGTATTAAGGCATATGTGGGAAAAAAGTCTGAAGGCTCAAGTCAATTTCAAGAGGACATTAACAAAGAATTATACGAATATGGAAAGAAATACAATATTGTTGTAAGACTCAAAGGAGGGGATCCTTATATATTTGGTAGAGGCGCAGAAGAAGCTATGTACCTATATGAAAGAAACATCCCATTTGAAGTTATTCCAGGAATTTCTTCAACGATTTCTTGCCCAATGTATTCTGGGATACCCTTATCTTATAGAGAATCTAATTCAGCCTTTGCTTTTTTAACAGGACATGAAGCAGAGAATAAATCGTTTAGTATAAATTGGGATAAGCTTCCGGATACTTTGATAATAGTTATGGGAATAAAAAACAGAGCGGCGATAGCTCAGAATCTTATTAATAATGGATTTGACCCAAAAACACCTGTTGCAATAATAAAAAACGGAACAACTTTACTACAAGAAACAACTGTATGTAATCTAGACTCATTGGGGGATACTCCTGCTGAACCGCCTTCCATTATTTTTGTTGGTAAAAACGTTTTATTAAGAGATAAACTTGATTTCTTTGAGAAAAAAATATCTTCAATAAAAAATAAAGAAATATTTGTTTCCAGAGAAAACGGAGAAGAATTAGAAATAATGGAGAAAATGGGGGGCAAAATTTTTGCATATTCTCTAATTGATATATTAGACGTTGATTTTAATTTACCTGATCTTTCAAGTTATGATGTTATAGTGCTTACAAGTGCAACTGGAGTTAACAAATTAAAGGACTTACTACCTAAAGATAAAGAATATTATACCATTGGACCAAAGACTGAAGAAAAACTGCAGGAAATAGGGATATATCCACGAAAACCCGAGAAATATAACTCGAAAGAACTTGCAAGATTCATAATATCCGAGCTTAAAGGGAGAAAAAAAATAATTACATTAAGATCTCTTGAAGCGCCGGGATATCTAGAGGATACGCTAAGACAATACCATGATGTGACAAGAGTTGATGTCTACAAAGTAAGAATGAAGGAAGATTTACCTAAAAAGAAGAATTTTGATATTGCCTTTATTACTAGCTCTTCAAATGCTGATGCTTATAAAAAAATGGGATTATATTCAAAAGTAATTGTATCAATCGGTCCTGAAACTAGCAATAGTTTAGTCAAAAATGGGATAACTCCAACAATAGAAGCAGATACACATACACTTTCAGGAATGCTTGAAGCTTTACTTGATTACAATATCAAATGTGATTTAAATGACAAAAATTAAAGATCCTAAAATTATAGGGATAGTTGCTGTTTTTTCAGCGTTAGCCTTTGTTGCAACAAGATTTATCCAAATACCAATCCTACAAACGGGAGGTTACCTAAACTTCGGTGAAGCAATAATCTACATTGCGGCTATATTTTTTGGGCCAACTGTTGGAGGAATGGTAGGTGCAATTGGTCCAGCTCTTGCAGATATTACCTCCCCTTACGCTGCCTTTGCTCCATTTACATTTATAATAAAAGGACTTGAAGGATTTATAGTAGGGAAAATTTCATCTGGATCTAAAGATAAATTAAAGAAAGTATTTGGGATTATATTAGGTGGGAGTGTAATGATTATTGGGTACTTCGTGGTTGAAATATCTATTTTCTTGATACCTCCTCCTGTAGCCCTAATAGAAGTCCCGTTTAATATACTACAGTTTATAGTAGGTGGGATAATATCCATAATCTTAACTGAAAGACTAAAAACAAGTGTTGATAGAATAATGTATAGATAACATGAAAGAAAAAGATAGATATCTTGAACAATTAAAAAAAGTGATTGAAGATGGTGAAGTAGATTTTAGAATAATCGATACTTTAAACATTTTAAATTCTAAGAAAGATTACTATACCACATCAAGTTGTGCAGGCAGGATAATTCTTATAGAGCTTGAAGAAATTGGTGGTAAAAAAGAATCAAATATTATTTTTAAGAGCCATGAGAAAGTAGATTATCTCGATATTTGGAAGACTATTAATAATTATAGTGGATCTAAAATGATATTTCTTATTGTTAATTCTCCAATAATTCATGTTGTTTGTAGAGACCTTAAATCTGCAAAGGAACTGATAAATCTATCAAAGGAAGTCGGATTCAAGTATACATCAATTGTCTCATTTAGTGAAAAGATAATTGTCGAGGTAAGATCAACTGAAAGAATGGACGTACCAATAATAAAAGATGGAGTTATCTATCCAAGTGAAGATTATGTAAAACTAATGGTCGATATAGCTAATCAAATGATTGAAAGAGTTAAGAAAAAGATAGAGAAATTGAATCAAAATCTTAGAGAGATAGAATAAAATAAAATAATTTATTTCTTCTTTGTCTTTTTAGCCTTTGGTATATTATAGTTCATATCCTTTAGTGAGTCTGTCTTTACTATTGCTTTGACTTTGTCAAGGGCCGCGATTAAAGATTCTTCTGTTTTCATTCTATATACTACTACGCCTAGTTGTTCATAGCTTTTTACAATGTCTTCATTGTAAATTGGGATATCAATTTTAATTGGCTCATCAGTTGGATTGCCCACAACAATATCTCTGTAACCAAGTTTTGCTACGTTTTCAACTATATACCCTGCCATATTCTGGACATCTTTTGGGAAAAGAATAAATTTTGCCATTTTTTACACCACCGCTATAAGAGATACTACCATTGCTAGAAGTCCTATTGCTGTGAATCCCATTGATACAGGATAAACCTGTTTGAATGTGAATATTGGCGCAAATGCAGATACAATTGAGAATAATATTGGCATTATTAAACATAAGATACAGTGGACTACAAGTAAAGGCAAGTTCAATGTTGGTGGAAGGCCGATGAACATTGTTATGAAGATGCTTGAAAGAACAAACAATATTGATTCCCTCATTAAGTAGTATGCGCCTCTTGCCCAAGAAGCGTATTCTAATGATGGCCCTTCTATAACATCTGATTTTGCCTTTTCAATGCTGAAAGGATATTCATTCAAAACCATAAGGTAACCAATGAAGTAAACGAAGGCAGCAATCAATCCAGGAAATGTAAACAGGATTGGCTTAAGACTCATTATCTTATCTAAATACATAAGATCAATTATACCGCCAGGAAATACAAATGATGGATCAAATCCTTGGAATTTTACAATATCTGCTATATCAATTGATTTTGCCAACACAACTGGTACAAACATTGCGATGTAAAGAGGAAAAGATCCAACTGTAATCATCTTAAATGCTCTAACTACACTTTGTTGTTCAAAGAATCTTCTGTAATCTCCTTTCATTACTGCTCCTTTTATCTGATCTGCATATGGCATTGAAACTGATAAAATAGATCTTGAAAAGCTACCTATCGCCATAAACAAGAATTCTATAATTTTAAGAAGTCCTACAACAGCCACTACTGTTCCTAAGGTATTTACATTCCACCATTCAGGTGTTGTAAAGAGTACTGCAAAGAACATAATGAATATTCCAATAATTGGTAAACTATGGAATAATCTTGGCATTGGTGAATTTGGCTTTATTTTTTCTTTGTATATGAATTTCAAAACAGCCCAGAAACCAGGAGTTAATATAGGTGGCCCAATTCTTTGTTGTATTCGGGCCTGAACTTTTCTTTCAAGTCCAGGGATTAGAAATCCTGTTAATAGCGCTGCTAATGGTATCAAAATTGTAGCTACGATAAATTCAATCATCTTAAACCCCTCCTGATTAAGCTCTTAACGTCATCCTGAGTGATAATCCTCTCCTTTCCATTCTCAACTACTATTGCTCTATTAGTACACGCAAGACATGGGTCACAACTTGCAACAGTAAGCATACCATCTGTCAACTGATCCCCTATGCAAGCTATTTCCATTGAGGCCATAGCAGTTAATGTTGGAGTTCTGTTCTGATAGTTCCTGATTCTACCAGTTTCATCGAGACTACAAGAGTCATAAATCTCTCCTCTTGGTGCTTCTATATAGGAAATAGAGGATTTCATTTCGCCAACATCGAAGCTTCTATTGGATACTGGTCCAGGGGGTAAGTGCTCGAGTGCCTGCTCAATAATCTTAACCGCCTCAATTGATTCAAGTGCTCTTGCGACTACTCTATCTTTGACATCTCCGTCGTCTAGTACAATAACATCAAAGTCATAGTTCTTGTATTCTTTCATCTTCTTTCGAAGGTCTACATCCAATCCGCTTGCTCTTCCTGTTGGCCCTGGCGTAGCATATTTAATTGCTTCTTCTTTTGTAAGAACACCAGTTCCTTTAACTCTTGACATTATCATAGAGTCATTAATTACTCTGTTAGCGTAATCACCTATCTTAAGTTTTAATTTAGATAATCTAGTCTTTAATTCTTCAAGTCTATATTCGTCTATATCACATCTTGGTCTGACTCCACCAAGTATAGGGACAGCATAGTGAACTCTGTTACCAGATATGATGTAGAGAAGGTCCATTATGTCTTCCCTCAAAGTGAATGCCCTCATACACATTGTTTCATGACCTAAAACTTCCATTGCATGTGCTAGGAAAATCAAGTGACTGTGTAGTCTTTCAAGTTCAGCCATAATAACTCTTATAGAATCTGCCCTTTCTGGAACTTTTATTTTAAGCCCTCTTTCAACGGCCCTTGTACCATTCCATAAATGTATATGCGAACATATACCACAAATTCTTTCAGTGATTATTAGTCCTTTTTCAACGGGCATTCCTTCCATTATCCTTTCAATTCCTTTATGATAAGGATCAAGTGTAATTTCACAGTCAGTGATTAATTCATCTTCAACGAAAAATCTAACTCTAAAAGGTTCAAGCATTGCAGGGTGTAGAAGACCTACCGGAATTTCAACTTCAGCTGTTTCTTTTCTATCTTTTTCTCCCATATTCTCACCTCTCCAGTAGTAAAGGTATGCCTGCGGCTATACCTGCAATTATATCTTCAGGCCTTGGAGGGCAGCCTGGAATGTAAGCATCAACAGGGATTACCTCATCCACTCTACAGACTACTTCATCACTATCCCCAAGTTCTCCGCCAAAGTCTTTGAATATGCCACATCTAGTTCCACATGCACCGACTGCAGCGACGATTTTTGGCTCAGGGATTGCCTCATATATTTTCTTTAAAGGTTCAATTGTTCTTCTTAATACCGGCCCAGTTACAGCAAGAACATCTGCTTCTCTTGGATTCCATGTTAAGATAACTTTGTACTGCTCAAGATCGTATCTTGGAGACCAAGCAGCATTTGCAATTTCTATATCGCAGCCATTGCATCCGCCTGTATAAAACAACATGACATGAATTGCATTTTTTCTGGAAATTTTCTTTAACATTTTTACACCTCTACTCCTCGAAATATTTTGAGGCATCCTTTGCCATATAATCAACTATCTCCTTAATCTTGTTCTCTTTCAATTTTATTGGTTCAACTAGGAGTTTTGAAGGGTTAGCCTTGAATTCACCAACTTCTCTTGGATGAATTGCACCTGGCTTTCCATAGAATGCATAAATTGGGCAGTTATCGTGACACCAAAAACAGTAGAGACACTTCAAAGGATCGTATTTTGGCATTTGAGTTTTAACGTATCCTTTAACAATTTCAACTGGTTTTTCAATAGGAATCATTGTTATGGCTTCTACTGGACAAATATTAGCGCAGCCTCCACAACCAATGCAAGATTCTTCATTAATAGCCTGAGGATATTTGACCTTTCCTTGTAATATAGAATTTCTTATGTCTTTGCTCGTTACTCGATCAGCGGCAAAAAGTATTCTAAGGATATTAACATACATACCCTTTAGGAATATTAAAAAAATACTTTTCATTATTTAGACCTCCCGTTAATTGTTTTGTCCTCAAACTCTGTCTGTACATTAATTGCATATGCTGGACAAATATTGTCACATGCACCACATTTGATACATTTATTCATATCAAATACAAGCTTTTTTGATTTGACAGATATTGCATCGACTGGACAAATTTTAACGCATTGCTCGCACATTATACATAAATCTTCATTATAGATGAGATTTCCACCCTTAATTTCTTTATGATCCCTAGTTTTTCTTGGTAGGCAATTCATTGGACAGTATGCACCACAAGTTTCACACATTACACACTTCTCTAGATTTACCCTAAATCCATTCAAATCTACTTCAATGCATTTTGTAGGGCATACTTCCTTACAGATACCACATTGAATACATCCTTCGTGTTCTCCCTGCCATTCTCTGTAGTTTAGTTTAATTGCATCTTTCTTACAAACTGTTGTGCAAATACCACATAATATACAGTGCCCTGTGAACATCTTTTCTCTTTCACTTTGTTTGATGTTTGTTGGACAAGCTTTCACACAAAGATTACAATTAATACACTTAATAGAATCAAATCTAATTCGCCCACCTTCCCACTTCAAGGCTTCTGTTGGACATTTTTCTACACAAAGCCCACACTGATTACAGTAATACAATTTTCTTTCTGATTTGCCCTTGTTTATTTTAGGCCTATGATTTTCTATTGTAATGGCATTATTAATACATTTTCTAACACATGTATAACAAGAAACACATTTTCCATAGTCAATGAATGAATTTTTTATTGCGCCGACTGGACAAACATCCATACACACATCACAATGTGTACATACTCCTGGAGTAGCTTCATATTTTATAGCTTTTGCAGGACAGTAATAAGTGCATCTGCCACCTTTGTCACATCTCTTTTCATCTATAGATATGCTTAAGAGTTTGGCTTTTCCTTTTGCTTGGATAGGGCCCCCATCTCTTTCTTTTTGCTTTGGCATTATCATTTCACCTCTTCTACGGTCAATGTTTCAAGATTAAACCTAAGCTTTCCTTCAGCATTTACTCTAGCACCTGTTGGACATGCATCTCTGCAAACGTTGCACATTGCACATATTCCCTCAGGGACTCTTTTTTCCTTGTACTTTACCATTTTTATTACGCTGACGGGACAGTTCTTTTCACATATAGAACAGCCAATGCACTTTTCCTTATCAACAATATATCCACCATACCTGTTTTTAAAAATGGCGTCTACTGGGCATACTTCCATGCATTTGCCACATGTAACACAGCTGAAAGCTTTATCGTGTATTATTCGGATACTCTTTGTAGGGCATGCATCCACACATTTCTTGCTCAAATTGCATTTATCAGTAGTGATATACATTTTACTGCCTCCTTATCAGCATCATTATGAATAGCCCGATTATAGTTGAAAAGAAGGCTTCAGAAAATCTGATTACCTTATCAAACAATTTCCATTGATAATCCGGATAAGTTCCTAGCGCCATAGCAATCAATAATGCAGAGATTAAAATTATGGGATACTTGGCTTTGTTGATTTCTTCTGAGTCAATTTTGTATCCAATTATTAGCCCATACACTATACCAAATAAAATAGGGCCCCATTGATTGGCAAGCCCAAGAGCTGCTGCTTCGCTACTCATCTTTCTTCGCCTCCATAAAGAACATTGCTATTAGAGAAAGACCTGCAAGTACGTTAAATCCTACTCCAATGTTAAGATAGGGTAATACTCCAGGATGTGTGGGATCTGGATAATCAAGAATATTGTCCCATCCAAATGCTCCAATATTTATGATCTGATATGGATCAACACCAGTATTGTAAAGGTAGTATCCAGTTCCATGGTAGTATGCTGAAAATACTAATCCGACAACTCCAGTTAACAGGAATATAAGTGCACCGATAGTTGAAAGATTAATTAAAAATTTGTGTGTAAATCTAAACGGTGTTTTCCTAAGACCATATATTACAACGCTTAAGAAGTATCCAGTGGCAATGACTGAACCCCCTGGGAAACCTCCTCCAGGAGTAATATGCCCACCGAGGACTATTGTAACTCCAAATGCTACAAGTAACATTGACATTGGAAATGCTGTTAATTTTTGAATGACAGTTGATTTTTCTGTCATTGTAAGACTTTCTTTTTTCTTGAAGGCTTCTTTTATGGATCCCCATCCAAAGACCATTGTAGTTGTAATTACGGCAGTAATTAAGATGAAAGTTTCACCCAATGTATCATATCCTCTGAAATCGAAGAGGATAACAGTAATTATGTTTGGTGCAATATTACCGCTGTACAAATTATAGAGATGGCTCATTCCTGGAATAATTGAATCGCTAAATATGTACATTGTTCTTAGCAATAGGAAGGAAATCAAAAACAATGATACCCCCATAAGTATATTTCTTCCTTGTTCAAATTCACTTGTCTTCATTTAGATCAACACCTCCGAGCCAGAAAAGAATACAATTAGTAGCACCGCTATGCTCAATGCAACATAAAAACATGTTAAATTAATTGAATCAGTGTTCTCTTTTTCTACCCTAAATACAGTTGGTACTGTAAATAGAATTGCTGCCAAGATTACCATAGACCCTAGAGCAAAAAGTACAGAATTTGCAGTACGTAGGACTAGTATTCCAGCTATTAAAAAGAACGATATCATAAGAAATTCAGAGGTAAATCCGCTACCAATGCCAACACCTTTTCCTTTGTGTATCATTCTCTCATGGAAAATTTCGTAAATCTTATCTAACATTTATCACACCCCCAGAGCCACAATAACGTTGTATATTGGGTCGTATACCAGATGAGGGAAGAGGCCTATGAATAGACACATTACTATTAAAATAACGATTATAGTTTTGTGCATTCTTCCCCTTATTGCAAGATCTGGTTTAACATTTGTGCCTGGTTTCATGAATATCATATAGAATGCTTTTATTATCGCTACAAATGTTGCTATGCTCAAAAGAATAATAAGAATTCCTAGTTCTGCATATCCTGCTTGTACTGCAGCTTGTATTAATCTAAATTCACTTTGATAGGAGTTAAATGGTGGAACACCAGATATTGCAAGAGTAGCTAAAAACATTATTAGCCCTATTAATGGAGCTTTTTGTAGCCCATCGCCTAATTGATCGAGTTTTGTAGTCTTATAAGAATCCAAAATATATCCTGCAACAAAGAAGAGTATCGCCATGCTTAGTACATCATTGATTGCATGGAAAATTCCTGCTGAGATACTAAAACTTGTTCCAAGACCAATACCCATAGCTACAAGTCCGGCCTGCCCTACTGCAACAAATGAAAGAAGTTTTCTTAGTTCAGTCTGTTGTAAAGCCATTACTGAGCCTATTACTACAGTAAATATTGCAAATCCCAACATAACTGACTTTAAGAGTGTGTATCCTGAAAATATTCTAAGTAAGGCAATTGACATAGCAACTAAAACGAATTTAGATTGTAATTGTAGTAATGCAGCTGCTTCCGGCGTTGCATTTTCGTACATATTGGATTTAACAATATGGAATGGGAATAATCCCGATTCATAAAGCCACCCTACAGTGATAAGAGCTACTGCTGTTAAGGCAATTGGTGGAAGAGCTCCTCCGGCAATTATTGCATTTGATAAATCAGTCATATTTAATAAACCGTAAATACCCAACAACAAAGCTATTCCAAGAAGGATTGACCCGCCTGAAACGGTACCAAATATCATATATTTGAATGCGGCTTTGTGTGATTTCGTTTCTTTAACTGCTATAACGAGAGCAGCTTGAGCCACTGTCAAAACTTCTGTGAAAACGAAGAAGTTAAAGAAATCGTCTGCTAATATAATGGCACTTACAGATGCTAAGCTTATGAAAATCATAGCGACATAAACACCAGATATAAGCTTTCTATTGAGTGATAAAAAAATTACAAATACTGTCATCACTGTCAATAAAGCAAGCAATATTTTCTGCAAAGGTCCATATGAATAAACAATTCCCATATAAACATCAGGTATTAAAAGTTTCGACATTTCAGGAAAACTTTCAGTACGGATATGGCCGCTGAAAAGGTGAACTCCGTATAATGTAATTAATGGGATAATTACAGCTACTATAGAAGATATTATAGCTATAGTTTTTACTGACCTATCTTTCTGATGCAAGAAGTTAACTAATATGGCAGCTATTAAAGGGAATACTACCATTAGTGGAATTAAAGTGCTGTTAAACATTTAGTCCTCCTCCATTCCTTCGAAAATCTTCTGGACACTAAGTGTATTATATTTATGATATAAAACAACTGAAAGTGCTAACATGACTGAAAGTGTAGATGCACCGATAACAATATTTGTCAAAACTAATGCAAATGGTAAAGGGTATGAGGCTAGTTCTGCAAATTCATTAAAAGCTAAGAAATGAGAGAAAGTAGATGGTACTGCGCTAGCATGGAAGTGATGAGTTACTTCAGGGACTAATCCACCAGGGCGGTATCCAATCCCAATTAATACTAAATTAACGCCGTCCCCAACTAAATTAGCACCTATTACTTTCTTTAACATATTATCCATCATTATAATTGCCCATAAACCAGTTAGCACTAGAACTCCTGCAGTAAGAAATGCACCTACCTGAAATGGTTCCATTATTCATCCCTCCCCTTTGTTGTTTTATATAAAGCAACTATGAATAATCCTGGTATTAATGCTGCACCAAGAATTGCTTGTGTAGCTGCGACATCAGTTGCAAGCAAAAAGTGGTAAATAGCTGCAAGAGAAAAACTTTCAAATCCAAGAATAATAATACTCTTATATAAATTCTCTTGGATTACTGCCATTACTGCAGATAGAGCCACTACAAAAAGTAAAATATAATCAAACATCAGCTTCAGCCTCCTTAAGATCGGCCCAAGATATAGAATGGACAGCAAACGGCATTAAGAAGAAATGTGCTAAAGCAGCCAGTATAGCAACTGGATTACCTAAGAACAAAATAACTAGCATGCAAACAACATCCATAACACCAAGAATATGAAGTCTTGCATAAACTATGTTCTTTCTTTGCCCAAATCTAAAAAGACCCAACCCTACCGCAATCAATGCCATTCCCGATATTAAATAGAAGTAAGGAAGAATCATTTCTGTATATGTAAAAATGTTCATTCTGCTATCCCTCCTCTAAAGAATCTTGCTATGATGAGTGTTCCAATAGGACCAAGCAGGAGAAGGTAAATTGCTATATCAGAAAAGTAAGGAATTCCATACATCTTTCCAACTACCATGAAACCCGTAGCAACTCCTATTTCTGCGGCGCCTGCTCCAGCCAAAGAATTACACACACCTCTAAAAGTTGTCACCCTTAATCCTGCCATGACAGATACAGCGAGCCCTATAAGTAAGACATAAACATAATATTCTTCAAGATGGAATAGATAACCAAATATAAAAACAATAATAACAGTCAAATACAATAAATAATTTTTGTTCATTTAATCCTCCACCATCTTCTTTATCCATCCCTCAAATGGAATGACATCTTTTTGACTTCTTGGGGATATCACTGCGACAAGTAATTTCTGCTTTTCTGGAAACACGTCAATTGTAAGCGTTCCAGGAGTCAAAGTGATACTGTTAGCTAGAATTGTCATAGAAACTGGTCTCTTGAGAACGGTATCAATTTCCATGATTTGTGGATCAATCTTACCAGTAAGACATTGAATAACTACGTCTCGAGCTGAAACAATAATGTAATATACCAAGCCTATAAAATAGACAATTCCCCATAATGGCCTCATAGCTTTACTCATTTTTTACACCTTTAGGAATTTGAGTAAAAGGTTTAGTTTTAGTTTATAAATGTTTCGTCTATCGCTAATAAGCGATATCTTTTGATATAAGAATGCGTTATCTCTTTACATATGTAAAGATTATGTTATCTGATAATTATTTCGCTTGATAGTTTTCTATCTCCTTTTCTAAAAGCTTTATGAAGTATTCAAGCAATATTGACTCGAGCTTTCGCCAGAAATTATTCTGGCTTTTCAATGTTACTTCAGTCAAAGCTCTTCCACCTAGACATCTCGCCAGTTGTCTTTGAAAGCCTCGCTATCTGCTGGACTCACCTTTGAGATATTTAAACGGAGAGGCAACTATTCTTGTGGGAAGTTTGTACTTTGTTACTCTAAGCACAATTGCCTCAAGATCAGCATCCTTAAGCTTCATACCATTTAAGTCAAAGAGAGGAATTAAAGCTTGGCGAAATATTTGGCAGATTACACATTACATATGTATAATAAAAAACTTTAAATATAGCTTAAAAAACGTGTTTTAAATAAGGCAGATGATTCTTTGGAAATTGAAAAAAAGTGGCAGAAGAAATGGGAAGATGCAAAAATATTCTATTCTGAACCTAATGGAAAGAAAAAATTTTTTGTTAATTTTCCTTATCCCTATGTTAATGGATTCATGCATCTTGGCCATTCATTTTCACTTATGAGAGCGGAAGTTTTTGCAAGATACAAAAGAATGCGTGGATATAACACAATCTTTCCTTTTGGGTTTCATGCCACGGGGACTCCAATAGTTGCTGCTGCAGAAAGAGTCCGAGATGGAGAAAAAATACAAATTGACATTCTTGAAAAAATGGAAGTTCCAAAAGAATTAATTCCAAAATTTTCTGATCCAGAATTTTGGGTTAGATATTTCCCCGAAGAATCAATTAAAGATCTTAAGAGTCTAGGTCTTTGCGTGGATTGGAGAAGAAGCTTCATCACTACCTCATTAAATCCTTATTATGATAAGTTTATTAGATGGCAATTTAACAAACTAAGAGAAAAAAATTTTGTAGTTAAAGGTGAACATCCTGTTACCTGGTGCCCCAAATGTAACAATCCCATTGGGGATCATGCTAGACTTGAGGGAGAAGGCATAACTCCTGAAGAAATAATTTTACTAAAATTCAAGTTCGATGGAAAAATTCTACCTGCTGCAACGTACAGAGTTGAGACAGTATTTGGCGTTACCAATATGTGGATGAATCCCAATGTAAAATATCTAGAAGTAGAAGTCGATGGTGAAAGGTGGATCATATCTCCCGTTGCAGCTGATAAATTGAAAAATCAAAAACATCAAATTAAAATCATCAGAGAATTAGACCCCAAGGAATTTATTGGTAAATCATGTGATAATCCGCTTACAGGAAACAGTATCCCAATTCTTCCTGCTACATTCGTTTCTCCTGAAATAGGAACAGGTATAGTGATGTCAGTCCCCTCACATGCTCCTTACGATTATGTTGCTCTTAAAGATGTTCAAACAAATCCATCAAAATATGGTATTCCCAATGAACTTGTGGAAAACATCGCACCAATTTCCTTAATAACTGTTGAAGATTTTGGAAAGAATCCTGCCATTGAAATATCAGAGAAAATGGGAATTCAGTCACAAGAAGATGTTGATAAACTCGAAGAAGCAACAAATATTATTTATAAAAAAGAGTTCCACCAAGGCATCTTGAACGAGAGAACAGGCAAGTATAAAGGAATTAAAGTTTCTGATGTCAAAAAAATAATTGTTACAGATTTCATTAATAGTGGTGTTGCCACATTATTCTACGAACTTCCTGGAAAAGTTGTCTGTAGATGTCTTACCCAAGGTGTTGTAAAGATTGTATCAGACCAATGGTTTTTAGCCTATGGTAGTCCCGAATGGAAAGATTTAGCAAAAAAGTGCCTTGCACAGATGAATATCTACCCTGAAAAAGCAAGGAAACAGTTTGAATATGTCTTGGATTGGCTAAAAGATTGGGCCTGCACAAGAGAATTTGGCCTTGGGACAAAACTTCCATGGGATGAAAAATGGGTAATTGAGTCACTTTCAGATTCAACTATATATATGGCATATTATGTATTAGCAAAGTATTTCGAGGATCCCTCATACAATATTGACCCAACAAAGCTTGATGATTATTTCTTTGATTTTGTTTACTTGGAAAAAGGTAAGATAGAAGAAGTTTCAGAAAAGAGTGGAATTTCTAAACAATTAATCTCTGATATGCAGAAAGAATTTCAATATTGGTATCCTTTTGAATTCAGAAACAGTGGAAAGGATCTAATTCAAAACCATTTATCTTTTTGTATTTTCAATCACGCTGCAATATTCCCAGAGAAATTATGGCCTAAGGGTTTTGGCGTAAATGGCTGGATTCTTGTAGATGGAGAAAAAATGAGCAAATCAAAAGGTAACTTCTACACAATAAAACAGATTGTCAAAATGTATGGGGCAGATGCTGCAAGAATAACCTTGATGAACGGTGGGGAGGGCCTTGATGATCCCAACTGGGACAGTGAATTTGCAAGAACTATTTCTGACAAACTTAAAAATTGGCACGATTTCTGTATAGAAAATTATGGAAAAGGAAGAACTGAGAAATTATTTATTGACAGATGGTTTTTATCAGTGCTCGATAAAACTATAAAAGAAACTACAGAAGCTATGGATGAAACTAATTTCAGAACGGCCCTTTCAAAAGGTTTTTTTGATCTTCAAAGAGATTTAAAGTGGTATCTTAAAAGATGCTTAAACTCGCCAAATAAAGAGGTAATCTCTGAATTTATCAAAGCACAAACTTTAATTTTGGCTCCTTTTACCCCCCATATTTGTGAAGAGATATGGGAAAGACTAGGATTTGAACCTTTCATTTCAAATACACTATGGCCAGAATATAAAGAAGAAATGATTGATAAAATATCTGAGGAAAGTGAGTATTACATTGAAGAATTAGTAAACGATATTAGAGAGATAATCACTGTTCTTTCAAGAGGCGAAGATAAGGCTATTGACAAAATTGACATATTCACAGCAGAAAAATGGAAGTGGGATTTAATAGATATAATAAAAACAAAAGAAAATATGGGAGATGCAATAAAAGCTGCAATGTCAAATGAAGAATTCAGAAAAAATGGGAAAGAAGTAAATCTAATAATTCAGAGATGCTTTAAGAACAGGTATTTCCCAGATAGAATAGATGAAAAAAATGTATTAAAAGAGGCAAAGGAGTTCCTAAAAGAAGAGTTCAAAGCCAACGTAGAAATAGATCCACAAGAAGATCCAGGAAATGACAAGAAAAAAGCTTTACCTAAAAAGCCTGGCATACATATCTATTTCAAATAATTTTTTTTTCTTAATAGAAATCAATTTATACTGGTACTTAGCTTGAAGTACCAAGAGGAGAGCATATGTTAGGAACTTTGGTACAACTGATTATTTTATTTTTAGTCGTCATAGATCCCTTTGCAAGTTTTTTTGTTTTTTATGCTACTTCATCAAGTATGGTTCCTAAAGAAAGACAAAAAACAGGAATTTTAGCGATATTTATTGCTGTTGTACTCTGTTTCTTTGTATTAATTTTAGGGCAGCGCTTACTAGAGTTATTCAGCACTACCTTAGATGAATTTAGGATAGCTGGCGGCATAGTTTTAACAATACTTGGGATAAAGATGGTACTAGGTGAGCCTTTAATAACAGCACATGAAAAAAAGGAGGATTCTGCGAGAGCACTTGCTTCTATTATTGCCACACCCCTAATTACTGGACCTGCCACCATATTCACTATAATTATAGCCAGTAACGATTATGGTAAATTACTTACAGGTGTTGCAGTTGGAATAGTCCTTTTAATGACTGTTTTATTATTCTTGCTCTCAAACAAAGTTAAGAAAGTATTGGGCGATACTGCAACTCAAGTTACAACTACGATACTAGGACTTGTAACATTATCCTGGGGAGTTAAGTTTATTATATTAGGGATCAAAAATATTTTCTAATCTTGTGGAGGGCATCCTTTTGCATCAGGATTTTTCTCACATTCCTCTATTAGCTCTCCGATATTCCTATTAGGGAAGTTTAGATTAAGTATCCTAGAAATTTCTTCCATTGGTAATTCTCTGTTTCTATTAACTGCAGGCGGAGTTCCTTGGTACTTAATTGTCAAAAAGTCAACGGAGTTTGTTCCATATATTCCTGTAAATCCTCCAACAATTATATTATTCGCTAAATCAACTGTAAGACTATAAGCTCTTTCGTCTAATCCTTTGTTATATAATTTCTGCCATATTAAATTTCCATTGAGGTCGTATTTAATTGTAACAAAATCACGAGTAGCAGAGGTATACTCACCTGCTAAAAAAATATTGTTGTAAGTATCTACATCTATATCCCACAGTTCATCATTTGTTCCAACAGGAATGTCCCTTTCCCATACTATACTCCCAAAAGGAGCGTACTTAATGGTATGAAATTTGCCATTTGCTTTACCTGTTACAATGATATTATTAGAGTAATCGCATGTTACTCCATATGCTTTATCGTCCCCACCTAAATCGTATATTTTATACCATATTAGATTTCCATTTGAATCATATTTCAGTGTTAAGTAGTCATTATTTGTACCATTATTTGAAATACCTGAAACAAGGATATTGTTACTAGAATCAATTGCTATTGCATATCCTTCATCATTCCTATTGAAAGAGCTATTATATGTCTTGGGCCATCCTGGATATAAATTACCACGAGAATCATATTTTAATAGAATTACATCTTCATTATTCCCATTATTTGATGCCCCGACAATTATAATATTATTACTACGATCAATAGCAAGATCATAAGGCCTATCATTTCTACCGCTGTTATAAGTAACTTGCCACAGCACATTTCCGTTGGTATCATATTTTATGGTATAAATGTCAAAAGAGTTTGGCCAATTCCCCCTCCACCCAGTTACAATTATATTGTTATAGGCATCACAGCCTACACCATACCCATAGTCATAATCACTGCTACTATAAGATCTTTGCCAAATGAGAGTTCCATTGTAATCATATTTTATGAGGTTATAATCATAATTTGCTCCATTCCAAGAACTTCCAAAAACTGCTATGTTATTCAAAGAATCAGTTGCAACTCTGTATGCATAATCTGCTCTTCCCCCGATATCAAAAGTTCTTGCCCATAAAACATTTCCCTCTATGCAATAAGCCTGTGGAAGAAATGAAGTCATTAGTAAACTAATAAAACAAATAACAGTAATTTTAGTTATAAATCTCATATTTATAAATAAATTATATTAATTAATAAAATTTTCGTTATTAAAATACTATAATTGAAGCTACTGTAATCAAAATGCCCACACTTGCAATATCCATGACACTTGTAAGTAAAGGTATCACGACATTATCGGGGTCGATATTTGTTTTTATTGAAAAATATGTAAGATAATAAGATGTCAGCATGCTAGCAAATGAAGATATGATTGCCACAAAAATAGATATTTTAAATAATATCAATAAATCCATAGCAGGTATATTTGCAAAAAATGAAATCACATAAGCAAGTATGGCTAGTATTGGAAACAGTAAAAATGTTATAACAAAATTATATGCGAATTCCTTTAGTATATCTAGTTTTGGGAGAAAAGTTATTTCGGCTCGACCAAGGTGAAAACTTGTAGATATCCTAGCAGAAAGTATGCTTCCGATGTTTCCGTTTTCTGCATTAAATAAAGGAGATAAAACTAGTAAGAGTGGAAATATACCTATAAACTGTAAGTTTTTATCTAGTAGAGAACCTGCAAGGGTACTAAGAAACGCGCATAATGCTAAAAATGGCATTGACTCTTTCAAAATTCTCTTAGCATAGTAGCTATTTCTTATAGAAAAAAAGGAGATTATTAATACTATTAAACTTACTACAACGCTTGAAATTAGCATGAACAAAGAATTCAAAGAAAAGGATATTAGACCCACTCCAAAAAGAGATATAACATTAAGAATATCACCTATTGATGCTATTAGAGGTGAAGATACATTATCTGGATCTAATCCTTTTTTAAAAGATAGAATTGCAACTAAAATTGTTGTTAAAATAAGGCCTATTGCTGCAATTAATGAAGCAAATAATGAGATAAAAAAAAGATGTACAAATCCTATAGTCTGATTCTGTAAAATTATCCCCCCGACCATTGCAAAAAAAGCAATTACAGCGGCCATTATAAGGGTCTGAATAAGCGAGGAGTATATATTTTCTGCAATTAATTTTGACCCCCTAAGATTTGGTGTTATTTCACCTGTATGAAGGCCTGTAGACAATCTTGATCCCATTGATGCATAAACGTTGCCCCTCATGTCTATTGCCGCGGGGAGCATTGTCAATATTCCCGGTAATAAAATCAAAAAGTCAATCATTGATGTAAGGTATATCCCTGCAAAAATATCTGCAAATGCACAAATAATAAGCGCAAAAAGACTTTGTTTAATAATTGTAAAAATCTCTGAAAGGTTGGGTTTCGGGAGCCAAGCTAAGAACCTCTTTAGAGAACCCTTTATTGAAAAGGCTCTTTTGTTTTTCAATCACATGCACTCCCCTTTCAAATGCCAATTTATGGGCTAAAGGCCATACATAAAAAAACCGATGGCCCAATAAATCGTCTTCTTCCATTTTTCATCACTTAATTATAGATTAGCTAATTTAAAAATACTTAAAAAGATTTCTCTAATTATCTCTTTTAGGTATAAGAATAAGGTTTATAAATTTAGTCATAGATTTTAATTTAATGAAAAGAATAAGGCCTTTTATCAAGAACAGTACCAAAGTTAAAGTTCTGACAAGATATCTCACTAACAATAGAGAAGTAAAGGAATATATCGAAAAATTAAATCCTGTTTTTTATGAGATTGCTTTTCTTGACTGCTATGTTGAGAAAAGTATAAATGAAGAGGTCAAAAAAACTTTAGAAACTTATGAAGGCCTTGAAATAACAACAGATGAAATTAAGGACAATAAATATACTTTTTATATAGATAGCAAAGAAGGTGAGCCAATTATCTGGATGAAAAATGAAGACCAAAGAATAAGGTTTTCAAAGATACCAGTAGAGCTCTCATAGATGATATAAAATGACTTCAAAATATATTGGGTCTGTAAAATTTCATGCACCATATCATCCGTCTACAGTCCTTAAGCTTGACAAGATTGAATATAGGATTGATAGCTCTTGTGGGGCTAAAAATGAGAACAAAGTTTACCTGTTAACACATTTTCATTTTGACCATGTTAGATCTTGTATGGCAGGGGGCGCAGATTTCTTAAGTTTATCAGAAGACCCGATAAAGATATACGCGCCTTATGATACTAGAAAAGAATATGGAGAAACAGAAAACGTTTTTGATATTCATTATAAAATGATAAATTTCCATTCTAAAGGAAGAAGAAAACTTGTTCCGATAAGAGAAAATGAAATTCTCCAATTTAATGGGACTTCTGTTAATCCAATTTTACTAAAGCACACTATTCCAAATTTCAGTTATTATATCAGTAATAAAGAAACAAGTATTCTTGTCACTGGGGATTGGGAAGGGTCTAACTACAAGAATAGAGAAAAGATAATATCTTTGTCTCCAAGAGTTTTGATAACTGAATGTAGATATTTCTTTGAAGAAGAAATAGAAATTGCTGAAGAGCGTATGCATGTTCACTTAGAAGATGTGTTAGAATTGAAAGAAGAATTGGAACATAGTCTAATAATTTTAACTCACGTCTCCCATAGATATCGTGAGCTTGATGACATTCTAAAATTAACAAAAGAAAAGGATCTTATTCTTGCTAAGAACATATCGTTTAACAACAGCGGCTATCGTATCAGGGAACGATTCAAATAAAGGATATAATATATAAACTATTTTTGTTTTTGTAAATATTTGATAATAGAAAATTTTAAATAAAAAAGAAGGAATAATTAATGTTGCACAGGTCGAAACTTCGCTGGTAACAAAGTCTTTCATTCCTTGAATCTGGGCCGCTTAGGCGGAATTGAGTTTCACACTCCTCCCGCATACAAGGCTCTTGGACAAGGGTAATTTCCGGGATGGCTAAGTCTTATCGGAAAATGTTTGAGTTAAGCTCAGACTTACCCGGTCCATGACATTGAAATAAATGTCTCAAACGGATACCGAAAGACAATAGCCGCTTCGAGAAGTCGAGGCATCCGGCTATGAAAGACCTACTCCTCCGAAGCGACAAACTGTGTATTTTTTATTTCTTTTTAGTTAATAACAATTAATTTTAATAAAAGGATAATTAATCTAATTTTATGTTTCCAAATATAATATTTCTTTGGATTTTCGGGCTAATAATAGTTTTGATATCCTACTATTTTGATAAAGAGAAAACAAAAAATGGTGTAAAGAAAGGTTTAAAAATTTTCAAAGGATTGCTTTCTCCTTTTTTGAGTATTATGGTGCTAGCTAGTTTTCTATTAGCATTAGTCCCTCCCGAAATAATAGAACAGTATCTTGGCAGTAATTCAGGAATTTTAGGAGTAATAATCTCCGCTATAATAGGTTCAATAACACTTATTCCTGCGTTTATAGTTTACCCAATAGCATCTGAATTATTGAGAAGAGGAGCATCATATATGGTTATAGCAACTTTTATTACTACCCTACTTATGGTCGGTGTCGTTACTTACCCATTAGAAAGTAAATACTTTGGAAAAGAAGTTGCACTTGTGAGAAACGTGCTCAATTTCATTGCAGCAATCATTATTGGATTTGCAATAGGAGTGATTATTTGAAAAAATATCTAAAAGAATACGGGTTTATCCTATTATTCTTAGTGTTTGGAACTGTATCTTACTTTTACAATTATAATTTTGGCATGAATGTTTCAAACGTTTTTCTGAATATGTTCATAGAAATGATTTCTTTTATCCCAATAGTATTTATTCTTGTAGGGCTACTAGACGCTTGGATTCCCAGTCAAAAATTTCAAAAGTATATGGGGCCAGATTCCGGTGTTAAAGGCACTATTCTCTCAGTAGTATTCTCAATGTTTCAAGCCGGACCTCTCTATGGGGCCTTTCCTATTGTATATATTCTTTATAAAAAAGGAGCTTCTGTAAAAAACATATTCATATTTCTTGGTTGTTTTTCCGCATTAAAGATACCTATGTTAAGTATTGAAATAGGATATCTAGGAATAGAATTCACTCTTGCTAGAACTCTAGTTGCTATTCCGCTATTCATAATTATTGGATATATAATGGAATATTATTTAAAGAACAAGGATTTTAAGATTACCGATCCAACTGAAGTCAAATCCTAACGGATATTTTTTAAAGGACTAGAAAAAATTAGAATTATGAACCATTCCAAAGCTTTTATATTCATTAGCATTCTGTTATTTAGTTTTAATTTTTTAGTAGCTGATGATGTTTTATATGAATTAACTAAGGATCATACAGTTATCGATGCGTCTTATGATCCAAATATAGAAAGCTTCTATATTGTAAGCACAATTAGGGACACTAATAATTCATCTATAATAAAAACTAAAAATGGACAGCTATTAAGACAACAAACAATTGAAAACTTCAAAGTAGCAAAAATGCAGATAGACAAATTATCAAATGTTTATCTTATTGGTATTTCAACAGGAGGAGATATTACTGTAGTTAGACTTTCTTCAAGTCTAAGCATTAGATGGATAACTAAAATAAGGATTTCAGAAAAAGATACACTTTCATCATTTTTCATAAATGACGATCAAGAAGTTACCGTCCTAGGTTATTCAAGTAACAAAAGAGAATCTGATACGTTCCTTGTAAAAATCGACTCTAATGGAAAAATTACTGTTAAAAGCGTGATTAATGTTGGGCCTTATGAAAAACCTTATGCACTAATAGAGGATAAAGATAACAATATTTACATCACAGGAGAAATGAAAGAAAAGGATGTCGATGTATTCTTACTAAAACTCTCTAAAGACCATGAACTTCTTTGGGTAGATTTTTTTGATAATAGCGGATGGGAAGATGGAGGCCTCGATCTTGAGCTTATCGATAACGACATTATTCTAACAGCTTACTCCGGCAAAGAAGGATGGTACGTTTTTGATACAGTTTTTCTTAGATATTCTCCTGACGGAAATGTCAGCAATTTTGTAAGAAAAAGTTATTCTAACGGTAGTGACTGGGTAAGGCAACTTGAAAAAAAAGATGAATATTACTACGCTATTTTGTGGGACATATTAACTGGGGAAGAATATGGAATGAAACTTGATTATTATTTTGAAATAATCAGTAAGAAGGAGATTTCAAAAGAGGAAAATCCAGTGAAAATAATCAATGTAAAGAATAATACATATCTATTGACAGAAAGAGAAAACAAGCTTTATCTTAGAAACCTAGATTCGCTCAAAAGTTGCTTTTCAGATATAAAATCTTCTTGATTAGCGATGTGGTAAACAGTCCTGAGTGGTATCTTTAGACTTTTTGATATTTCTTTTACTGGTACTCCAAGTTCATACATTTTTTTTAATTTTCCTACTGTCTCTTCGTCATATTTGTTGGGCCTACCTGCCCCCTCACCAAATGGAACTAAAAGTACTCCGACCCTCTCCAATGCTTTTTTGACACGTATGGAGGTTATAGCATAAAGACTTTTGGGGCATAAGATGTATTTGACGTTTGGTGCATGCTCCAATACTTCAACCATAATATCAACAGAAGGTCTCATATTAATATAGATTTTTTCATCATTATTGGAAAGTTCAGTCCTTAATTTCTTGATAAGATCTTTCTTATTCTTTGCAATTATTTTCTTCAATCATGAGCCCCCTTGAGTTCTTCCAAAAATTTCTTTGTTATATCTTTTTTCTCTCCCTTTTGGACGATTTTTTCTAAAAGGTATTTATTTTCTTTTGGTATTACCCCATAATTTTCTGCCCTAATTAATGCGGATTCAAGTTCACGCGAATCAAGTGAAAAAAATAATAGTGTTTTCTCATAATCTTCAGATACCAAATAATAAGAGATTGCGGCTACAAGACTATTCTTCTCCTTAAGATTCATATCCCTTAGAGTATTCATCATTTCTTCTTTCAGTATAACTGTCTTATAGAATCTTCCTAAAAGGGCCTCATTTGGATCTGGATCAATTGTAGGGAAAGGTCCCCCATAAATCTTCCTTTCCATGTATGTTTTCTTAAGATAGAATAGTGCAATGTCTTCACATATTGCGTCGACACCAAAAGGTGCATAAGCTATTGAAAGAACTTTTCTTATATTTTTATCATATATTGGCGGTCTTCCAAGATCAATTGTTTCATCGTAAGCATCTCTCTTAAATTGTGACATTTCTTTTTTAAGAGGAGAATATTCTTTGTGCCCCATCATTCCAAATTCTTGAGGAATTCTTTTTTTTATAGATGGTTTGCTTTTTGATTTATCTCCTAGCATATCCATTATCTTTCGATAATTTTCTCTTTCTAATTTGGTAAGGGAAAAAAGAGTCTTCATGTATTCTCCTGAGAAGGACAAATATCTCAATATTTCAAGCCTATACACCCCATCAGGATTAAAAATAAATTTCCCTCCCCCACCATTCTCAATGAACTTTATTGCTTCATGTCCGGCATATATTACATCATTGTTTTCAAATGCCATTGCATCAATTAATTGGCCTATAGCCACTCTGTGAGCAGCAATTGCATGTTGAACATTATCAAAACATATCTTTTTTTCCATTGCTCTTTTTCTAAAGTAAGGATCTTGAGCATCCTTAATTCCTTTAATAACAAAATAGGGATTTTGATATCCTAAAAATTCAATTTTTCTTCTAATGGATATTAACTCTTCATAATCGATTTTTAATTTAAGGTATGAGTCTAAGAAATATTTGCTGTCCTTTAATTTTTCAGGATCTATACGATAGTTTAGACTATCAAGATAATTAGAAATCTTTGATATTAGACTCATGGATTTCGCCGGGATTTTAAATAATTGCAATAATCTTATAAGTCTATCCTTGAAAAAATATTGCAAAAAAAATAAAAATAATAATTAATCTATGTAAACCCTGTAATCAAATTTAAGGTCATATGGAGAACCTTGGTTCCAGAATACAAAGTAATAGTAGCCTGTTTTTGTCACTGTCCAACTGACTTGTTCGTAACTTCTATCCCTCTCATTAACTTTGTCAAAATAGACTTTGCCTTCATAGTCATAAGGAGATTTTGCCCAACTATTGTACCCTTTATCGTCCAGAATATATAATTTTACAAATAGATTTCTATATTCATTTTGACGAACACTAAAGTAGATGTTTACAACTTGTCCTTCTTCTAGATATGTCAAGCAGTATTGATAATATTCAAAATAATTTTGTGCAGTAACTTCAGGTTTTCTTATTGTGACATTTTGCCCTTCACAAATAACGTAGTCATATTCTTCAAGAAGGCTTCCAGAAAGAAGAGTAACAGTATATTCTACCTGTCTTGGTACGGTTAATGTATTATTGAATATTAAGAAATAAAGGCCATCCTGATTAAATGTATATTGAAAATTAGTCTTAGCTCCAGAATAAAATTTCTTATATTCAATAGGATGCCTTGAGTCATTATTCCCAAATACATAAAGGCTGTTATGTTGCTGATTATCAATTATATACAAGTCAATTGCTTTACTGTCATATGTTTCATATGCTATGTTTATTTTAGTACCCTTAGTTACTGGTACTTTGACCCACCAGTAACCAAGAGAAGGTATTTCTGCTATTTCGTTTGATATTACATTTCCCGACGTCTGTGTTTGCGTTTCAGTCTGCTTTTGACTGGAACCTGGTGTTGAACACATGGCTGCAAGTGCTATTAAGATAATCAATCCAAATGAAAAAATAATTTTTTTCATCATTAGTATATAAAATTAGAAGTTTAAATAACTATTGTTCTTAATAACTATATAGTCTTTGAAATGGTCTAGAATTCATTGGACATAGTTTTACAAATTCATTTAAGTTATATTTTTCTTTAGAGTTCATATCAGCTGAGTATTCATTTAAAATATTTGTCAGGAAATTCAAATCCCATTCGTCAAGTTTAGAAACAGTAACGCCCTTCCCAATACTATATTCATCGACAATTCCTCTGACGTAAATAGCCCCGCCATGCATCCCGACTCCAATATAATTACTGTCCAGTTTAACTTTATTTTTACATAGTACGACTATAATTCCTGAAGCCATATACTCGCCGAGAAAGTCACCTGCATCCTCGCCTATTACTATAACGGGTATCTTCTCCCCAAAAGCTTTCATATGGATGCCACATCTATAACCAACTTTTCCCTTAACAAATATCTTTCCTCCCCTCATAGCATAACCTAAGATATCTCCAGCGTCGCCATGAACAACGATTTTGCCACTGTTCATTGTATTTCCAACGCAGTCTTGAATATTTGCGTTTACAAATATATTTGGGCCATCCATCATGCCCCCAAGATCATTCCCAGGAACGCCGTTAATAATTGCACGAATGCCATTTTTTATGCCTGCAAAAAGATATCCTTGCCCATTGACATTATTTAGCAGAATCTCATTTTCACCTTTCTCAATGGCTTTTCTAATTGACTTATTGATGTCAGTATGATTAAGTCCTTTACAGTTTAGAATCATTCAATCCCTCGGTGTATGATTTTACTATAACTTCTCTCAGATTTCTAGGTATACTATAAAAATTAATTTTAGAATTTAGAAGATCTTCTTTTATTGATGTAACGTCAATATTACTTCTGATAATGTTATTAAGTATTCCTGCTCTATCAATATCGCCTAAAAGTGCGGCTCCTATTAGTTTTCCATTTCTTATAACAAGTTTTCTATATACTTTTTTATTTTTTTCATAAATGGATAACACTTCATCATTTTCTGATTGCTTTAACAATCCCATTGTGATCATTTGAACATCAAATATTTTTAAGGAATTCATTGGGTACCATGTGTCTAGTTTATATTCTCCCCCTGCCATATTGATCCCAGCACAGTACCCTCCATTGAAAGCATTTGGAAGTATTGGAATATTGCAGAATTTATCTTCAAATTTATTATAGACTTCCGTGACATCACCTGCTGCGAAAACATCTTTAATGTTTGTCCTCATGTGGTCATCAACTTTTATTCCAATATTAATAGAAAGTTCAGTTTTTTCAAAAGGAGATACCTCAGGTTTAACGCCTTTACATGAAACAATTGCGTCACAAGTAACTGTTGAGGTGTCCATTTTAACTTCTATTTTCTTACCTTCTTTTTTTGCACCAATAACTTTAGTAGAAAGAAATAGTTTTACGCCCTTTTCAATTATTTCATTATTTAAAATCTCAGAAATCTTTTCATCGCCTAAAGAACTCAATACTCCCTTTGAATTAACAATTAAAGAAACGTCTTTCCCAATTTTTTGGAGATACTCAGAAAGTTTTACTCCAATAAGTCCTCCCCCAAGAATTACTATTTTATCTTTGGTTACTAACGATTCCTTAAGTTTTAGAGCTTCATCTAAGTTTGTAAAAGAGTAGATTTCTCCTTCAAATCCTTTGATAATTGGGATATTTGCTTTGGCTCCAGTTGCAATAAGCAATTTATCATAGTTTATTTTGTCATCCTGCAAAAGTACTAATTTATTCTTAAAATCAATTGATTTTAGAACTTGACCGAACAATGTTGATACATTGTTTTTATTGTAAAATTCCTCATTTCTGTAAGATATAGTTTTTATATCATTTTGATTAAGAATTTTGTAAAGTTGAGGTTTTGAATAAGAGATACAGTTTTCTTTAGAGATTAGAACAATTTCACCTTCAGAATCTTTAGATCTTATTCCCTCTATTGCACCTATGGCCGCAGCCCCGTTACCGATAATAACATACTTCATCTAATCTTCCTCGTAAATCAGAGCTTTGTTTGGGCAGTTTAAAACACATATTGGTATTTCCTCATTGAAACAGTGATCACATTTAAAAGCCTTTTTTTCTCCTCTTTTTATAGCTCCAAATGGACATACCATTATGCACATCCAACATCCAACACATTTTTCATTGTCTATTAGGACTGTTCCTTCTTCAATTTTAATTGCTCCCATTGAACATGCTTTGATACATAGTGGATCCTTGCAATTCATGCATACTATCGATCCACAAGAGTAATCCTTTTGCTCAAACGACATTCTAGGAGGCTCCTTTTCATTTTCAAATTTATAGGCTAGTAAAATGTCTCCTGATTTAGAATGTTTTACAGTACAATGAACTTCACACAATCTGCATCCTATACAAAAATCTTCGTCACAAATTATTCTTCTTTTCATTGTCACATCCCCGCATGTTCAATACCCATTATCTTAGACTCTAGTTCAGTAAAACCTATCCCTCTAAGTCTAAGCCTATTGCCTCTTAGAGCTTCAATTGCATTTATTCCCATACTTCCAAGGATTTCTTTTATTTCGAGATTCCAGCTATTGATAAGATTTGTTAATTTCTCAGCACCTACATTAGGATTAAGCCTTCTAGTCAACAAAGGATCCTGAGTTGTGAGGCCCCAGTTACATTTTCCCTTGTAACATTTCTGACATAAAGTACATCCCATTGCAATTAATGCTGCTGTGGCTATGTATACTGCATCAGCACCTAAAGCAATGGCTTTAACAGCGTCAGCACTTGATCTTATTCCTCCTGCGGCAACTATAGAAACTTCATTTCTGATACTCTCATCCCTTAGCCTTTGATCTATTACAGCTAAAGCAATTTCAATTGGCATTCCAGTATTATCCCTGATAACTGAAGGTGCTGCGCCTGTTCCCCCTCTAAATCCATCAACAACAATCACATCTGCCCCTGCTCTTACGATGCCTGAGGCAATAGCTGCGGCATTATGAACGGCTGCAATTTTTACAAAAACAGGTTTTTCGTAGTTAGTTGCCTCTTTAATCAAAGAAATCAATTGTTTCAAATCTTCAATAGAGTATATATCGTGATGCGGTGCTGGAGATATTGCATCAGTACCAGAAGGGATCATTCTTGTTTCTGATATCTCTACAGATACCTTTTCTCCAGGGAGATGTCCTCCTATCCCAGGTTTAGCTCCTTGACCTATTTTGATTTCGATTGCTGCACAAGCGCTCAAATAGTCAGTATCGACTCCAAATCTTCCAGAGGCTACTTGCCCTATGGTGTTATTACCATACTTGTATAATTTTTTATGCAGTCCCCCTTCTCCAGTGTTGTAAAATGTCCCCATTTTTGTTGCTGCACGTGCCAAAGATTCACATGCATTAAGACTTATGGACCCATAAGACATTGCCGAAAACATAATTGGTGTTTCTAGTTTTATTTGCGGGGCTAGTTTAGTGTCAAGAGATATTTCACCGTTTTCATTCTTTAGAGAAATCCTACCGGGTTTTTTACCTAAATATGTTCTAAGTTCCATAGGTTCTCTCAATGGGTCAATAGGTGGATTTGTAACTTGAGATGCATCTAAAAGCATTCTATCCCAATAGGAAACATAAGATTTGTCGTTACCACTTCCAGTAAGAATCATTCCCCCAGTTTCAGCCTGCTTTTTAATACTGTTGATAGTAAATGAGCTCCAATGGTTATTTTCTTTATAAAGGGCAATATTTTTTCTTATGGTGAGAGCATCTGTTGGACACATAGCTTCGCATCTATGACATCCGACACATTTATCATTGTAAATTCTGATTAAATCAAAATCATCAAAATATTTGAATACTTCTTCTGAACATTGCCTTACGCAGACTTTACATTTGATACATCTGTCCTCATTTTTTTCTACGATAAATTCAGGAATAATATTAGACATAATTACCATCCAACAAAGATATTACTGGTTCCCCACCTTTTGGCCTGTAGACTGAATCAAGATCTGGGCATACTTTTCTTACAGCGCATTCTTCACTCGACATGTATATAGTATTGTCATTCTTTGCGACAATCATTGGCCTAAGTTTTAATCTGTCACTTAAACCCATTATTCCATTCTCAAATCCGAGAATAACAGAAAATGGCCCGGTAAGAAGAGCACTTGAGTAGGTCATTCTCAAAGCTCTCAAAAGTTCACTTTCCTTTTGATTCATTCTATCAATTTCAGTCCACATTGGACTTGCTAATACTTTAGAAGCTAGAGGCAATGTAAGATTATTCTTTCTGACTAAGAAATCAAAAAGGTATGTTATTACCTCAGTATCTGTTACTAGATTGCATTTGTATCCATACATCTCAAGATATCTTCTATTGGTATCATAAGAAGATATTTCACCATTGTGAACGATTGTCCAATCAAGTAATCCAAAGGGATGTGCCCCTCCCCACCACCCAGGAGTATTAGTTGGAAATCTTCCATGGGCAGTCCATATGTAACCATTGTACTCTTCAAGTCGGTAAAACTTGCTTATGTCTTCTGGGTATCCTACCCCTTTGAAGACACCCATATTTTTTCCACTTGAAATAACATATGCTCCATCTATATTATTATTTATATCCATTACAACTTGAAATGTTTCTTCTCTCTCTGAATCTCTAGACAGAATATTCCTATTTTTGACAAAATATCGCCATAATAATGGTTTTTTTG